>Ga0247691_1000019_pt1 | contig 124672 bp, 107 predicted proteins | sample CNK32_metaG_FD_182721 | JGI IMG/M metagenome (GOLD analysis project Ga0247691, IMG submission 182721) | Soil microbial communities from Purdue University Martell Research Forest, Indiana, United States - CNK32 | ecosystem: Environmental > Terrestrial > Soil > Temperate forest > Bulk soil...
CGAGAGCCCTTCTCCCCCCGCGGTTTCTTGCGGGGGGAGAAGGTGGCGAAGCCGGATGAGGGGGGCGCTTTACGAGATATGCGCGATTTACCGACGCTGGTCCGAGAGCGCTCGAAGGCGCGCGAATGACGTCCTCGTGAAACGCCCCCTCATCCGCCTTCGGCACCTTCTCCCCCAGCTGAAAAGCGCTGGGGGAGAAGGACTCTCGATTGGAGGTGCTGCCGAGAACGAACCCTCGCACAACTTCACATCGTCCCAAGTTTCGCCACTAACAGGGTGCCGGCAATTCCACTCAGCGTGTGAGAAATGCGGCTAACTCGGTGCTAACGCGTCAGGATGGATTCGTTATTACGTTCGCAGTTGGCTCTCCAGCTCCTCCGGCCGCGCCGAGCGAATCCGGGCATCGTCGAGCGTGATGACCCCTTGCCGCACCAGTCTCGCCAGCGAATCCTCGATCGAGATCATCCCCTGGCGCTTGCCGAGCGTGATCTCGCTGATGAGGTTCTCCATCTTGTCGCGGCGGATGTGATTGCGGATGGCGGCGTTGGCCAGGAGCAGCTCCACGGCCACGACGCGCCCGTTGCCCGCGGAGGCGGGGAGGAGCTGCTGGACGACGATGGCGTTCAGGCTCAGGGAAAGCTGCTGGCGGATCTGCGTCTGCTGGCCAGGCGGAAAGACGTCGACGATGCGGTGAACGGCCTGCGCCACATCGCTCGTGTGCAGCGTGGAGAGGATGAGGTGCCCGGTCTCGGCGGCGGTCAGCGCCGTCGACACCGTCTCCAAGTCGCGCATCTCGCCGACCAGAACGACGTCGGGGTCCTGCCGCAGCGCCGCGCGCAGTGCCGAGGCGAAGGAAGGGGCATCGCGGCCAACCTCCACCTGCTCGATGACCGACTGCGCGTTGCGATGCTCATATTCGATCGGATCTTCGATGGTGATGATGTGCCGGGACTCGGCGCGATTGACGGCCCCGATCATCGCCGCCAGCGTCGTGGTCTTCCCCGCTCCGGTCGGGCCGCAGATGAGGACCAGGCCGCGGGTCGGCTTGACCAGCTCGCCGAGGATTGGCGGGAGATTCAGCTCGGCGATCGTTGGGACCGCCAGCGGCAGAGCGCGGATGGCGGCGGCCAGGGTTCCGCGTTGGCGGTGAATGTTCACCCGGAAACGCCAGGTGCGCTCGTCGACCTCCGCCGGCGCCGCCAGCCGCAGCGAGAAGTCGACCGCGCCGTCGTCGACGATCCGTTCGCGGACGCGCGGCGTGAGGAATGTGTCCAGCAACGCGGCCACGTCATCGCCCGAGAGGGGGACCTCCGCGCCGCGCAGGAGATGACCTCCGACGCGGAAGACCGGCGGCGCGCCGGCGATGATGAGCAGATCGCTCGCCCCGCGCCGGGCCACTTCGATCAGCAATGCCTCCAGCGGATTACCGCTCGGCACCTGCGCCGCCGGCCACGGCGAGCGATTGACGTCCTCGGCTGCCGCCTCGTGCTCGTTGAGCTCACGGACCATCCGGTCAAGCTCGGGATCAGGAAGGAGTCGCGTCATATCGTGCAGAGTACGAATGAAGTGTGCCAGAAGTAACGCGGTTGCGGGGTTTCGCGGTTGCGATTTGTGAGCGGGCTCACGCGGCGAAGGAAATCTTCAACGTACAATGAGTACAACCTCGGTCATTTCCCTCCCCATCGTTCCCACACACCCAGCGGCCTGGCAAGAGGCCGAAACAGGAGAACCAAATGAAGTTGTGCGTCGCATCGATCGGTCGTTGTCTGTTTGCTGTTGCGGCACTCCTCGCCGGGAGCGCCCAGGCGGCGACGTTCGTCGTCAGCAATACAGGCGATTCCGGCGCCGGGTCGCTCCGGCAGGCCATCCTCGATGCCAACGGCGCGGCCGGGACCGACACGATCACGTTCGCCATCGTGGGCGGCGGTCTGCAGACGATCGCACCCCTCACCAACCTTCCCAACATCACCGAAGCGGTGATCATCGACGGCTATTCGCAGTCGGGGTCGAGCGCGAACACGCTCGCGCTCGGCGATAACGCCGTGCTGACCATCGAGGTCAACGGAAACAACATCTCCAACGGAACAGGCCTCAACTTCCAGGCCGGGGTCAAGGGCGGTGAAGTCAAAGGCCTGCTGATGACGAAGTGGAACAACGCCATCCTCTTCGACGGCGCCACGAACATCACCGTCGACGGCAACTTCTTCGGCACCAACGCCGCCGGCACCGCCGCCACGGCCTCGACGAAGAACGGCAGCGCCTTCTTCATCCTCAACAGCGCCTCGGGCAACACCATCGGCGGCGCTGCCGCGGCCGCGCGCAACCTCATCTCCGGGGGCAACACGGCCGGCATCACCATGGGCAACACCGGCACGACGAACAACCTGATCCAGAACAACTACATCGGCACCAACGCCGCGGGAACCGCGGCCATCCCCAACCTTCAGGGCATCTCCTTCAACGGCCTGGTGGGGAACACCATCCGAGGAAACGTGATCTCCGGCAACACCGGCTCGCCGTTCTCGACGGGCATCAACATCTCGAACACATCGAACAACGTCCTGGTGGTCGGCAACAAGATCGGGACGACGGCGGACGGCACGGCGGCGTTGCCGAACGTCTACGGCATCACCCTCTCCGACGGTTTCTCGGGCGGTGCGAACAGCAACACCATCGGTACGCTGGCCGAGCCGAACATCATCGCCTTCAACACCAAGGCCGGCGTGGCCCTGCAGGCATTCACTTCGAAAGTCTCGCGGCAGAACTCGATCCGTTATAACTCGATCTTCAGCAACGGCACGCTCGGCATCGACCTCGGCGACGACGGCATCACCCCGAACGATTCCGGCGACGGCGACACCGGCTTCTTCAACGACCTGCAGAACTTTCCCGTGATCGCCTCCGCGCAGTTCGGCGCCGGCAGCGTCACCATCGCCGGCTCGCTCAGCAGCATGCCCTCCAGCACCTACGCCGTGCAGTTCTTCCAGAACATCGCCTGCGACCCATCCGGCGCCGGTGAAGGGCAGACCTTTCTCGGCGAGGTGAACGTGACCACCGACGCTTCCGGCGTCGGCACGTTCAACGCCACCTTCCCCGGCGTGGCGGGCGGGTTCGCCACCGCCACGGCCACCGATTCGCAGGGCAACACCTCGGAGTTTTCCGCGTGCGCGGCCGTCGCCACGCCGGCCACGCCGTCGATCAGCATCAGCGATGCGCAGGTGACGGAGGGGAATGCCGGCACGACGACGATGACCTTCAACGTCTTCCTCTCGGCCGCCTCGGCATCGACGGTCACCGTGAGCGCGGCCACGGCCAACGGAACGGCCACCTCCGGATCCGACTTCAACACCGCCAGCGGCACCGTGACCTTCAACCCCGGCGAGACCACCAAGCCCTTCAACGTGACCGTCCTCGGTGACGTTACGCCGGAAGCCGACGAGACGCTGCTGGTCAACCTCACCAGTCCGGTGAATGCCACCATCGCCGACAACCAGGGTGTCGGTACGATCAGGAACGACGATGCCCTCTCCGCGCTCTCCATCAACGACGTCACGCTCGCCGAGGGTAACTCCGGGACGACCAGCTTCGACTTCACCGTCACGCTCTCGCCGGCGTCCGCCTTCCCGGTGACCGTGAACTACGCCACGGCCGACGGTACCGCCATCGTCGGATCCGATTACCAGCCTTCGAGCGGCAGCCTCACCTTCACGCCGGGGCAGACCACGAAGACGATCAGCGTCCTCGTGACCGGCGACGTGACGACCGAGCCGAACGAAACGTTCTTCGTCAATCTCTTCAACCCCGGCAACGCCTCGATCAGCGATGCGCAGGGGCTGGGGACGATCACGAACGACGATGCAAACCCCTCCATCACCATCAACGATCCCAGCCAGCTCGAAGGCAACGCCGGGACGACGAGCATGTCGTTCGTGATCACGCTGTCGAATCCGACGTCGGTCACGCTCTCCGTTCCCTTCAGTCTCGCCGATGGAACGGCCACCGTCGGCTCGGATTACCAGACGAACAGCGGCTCATTCACCGTCTTCCCCGGCGCGACGACGGCACAGGTCTCGATCGGGATCATCGGCGACACGAACGTCGAGCCGGACGAGACGTTCTTCGTGAACCTCGGCGCAACCGCCGGAGCGACGATCGCCAAGAGCCAGGGCGTGGGCACGATCATCAATGATGATGGCCTGGTCCTGCCGGGCATCTCCATCAACAACGTCTCCGTCGTGGAGGGCAACTCCGGCACGGCGAACGCGAACTTCACCGTCCAGCTCACCGCCAGCTCGGCATCGACCATCACCGTCAACTTCGCTACCGCGGACGGCACCGCCACGACGGCGAACAGCGACTACGCCGCCAAGTCGGGCACGGTGACCTTCACCCCCGGCCAGACCTCGCAGCCGGTGACGGTCGCGGTCAACGGCGACACGGTGCTGGAGCCGAACGAGACGTTCTTCGTGAACCTCAGCACGCCGTCGAACGCCACCATCATCAAGAGTCAGGGAACGGGAACGATCACGAATGACGACGTCGTCGGAAGCGCCGACCTGGTGCTGGCGAAGAGCGGCGCGGCCACCGCATCGGCCAACGCCAACGTCGCCTACACGATCACCGTGACCAACAACGGCCCGACCGGCGCCACGAACGTCGTCATGACGGACGTTCTCCCGGCCGGAACCACCTTCGTTTCCGCGACCACGACGCAGGGCTCGTGCAGCGGCACGACGACGGTCTCGTGCGCACTCGGCGCGATGACCAACGGCTCGACCGCGAACATCACGCTGACGATCAAGATGCCGAGCACCGCAACGACAGTCTCCAACACCGCCTCGGTGACCGCATCCGAGAACGACCCCACTCCGGGAAACAATGCCGGCACCGCGGCCACCGTTGTCAGCGCGGCGATCGCAGCCGTCCCGGCGCTGTCGACCTGGATGCTGCTGATGCTCGCCGCGATGCTCAGCGCACTCGCGCTGCGGGGACGAATGTAGCCCACGCTGAGTGGAATTGCCTGCACCCTGTTGGTGGCGAAACTTGGGACGATGTGGAGTTGTGCGAGCCTTTCGTTCTCGGCAGTACCTCCAATCGAGAGTCCTTCTCCCCCAGCGCTTTTCAGCTGGGGGAGAAGGTGCCGAAGGCGGATGAGGGGGCGTTTCACGCATACGTGATTCGCGCGCCTTCGAGCGTTCTCGGAAGAGCGTTGGTAAATCGCGCAATCTCGTAAAGCGCCCCCCTCATCCGCCTTCGGCACCTTCTCCCCCCACAAGAAACCGTGGGGGGAGAAGGGCTCTCGACGAAGGGGAATGGCAAGACTCTGGAGGGAGCAATTCAACTGAGCGTGTGAGAAATGCGGGGGGGCGGAGGGATATGCAGGCCGGAAGGCTCAAACTTTCCCGCGTGAACAGGCGTCTTATCCCAACGGGGAAGGGGATGTCATGACCATTCGGCTTCGGCAAGTACCTGGGATCGTGGTGTGCGCGTCGTCATTGCTCCTGATCGCCGCCGCCGCGGCGGGACAATCGGTCGGGAGCACGATTCTCAGCCAGGGCATGGTCCTGGAGCGGTCGCTCGCCCCGCCCGAGGAGCATGTCTATACGGCGGACCTGGAGAGCGGCGCGGCGATCATCGGTGAGATCGATCAGGACGGCATCGACCTGGTCATCGACGTCTTCGGGCCGGACCGGCAGCAGATCGCGCACCTCGACAGTCCGAACGGCGAGAAGGGAGCCGAGCCGATCGATGTGACGGCATCGCACGGTGGCACGTACCGGTTCGTCGTTCATGCCGCGGACAGGAACGCCAGACCGGGACGGTACGCGGTGAAGATCGATCAGCAGCTTTCGGCCGCGGCCAACGCCAGGCGGCTGGCCCGGCAGGCGTACCCGGTGAAGGCTCTTTTCGACCTGTGGGAGGAATCGATCACCGATCCCACCGCCGCCGATCGATTCGTCGCCGCGCGCAAGGGGAAGACCCCGGTGATCGATGCCACTCCCGTCAGCGCATCGGAAACGCGCATCACGTATGTTTGCCCGGGCGACCGCGACACGGAGCGGGTCGTTCTGTACGGCGGGCCGGACTTCGGCGTGGTCATGCGGAGGCTGGGAAAGACGAATCTCTTTCTCGGGACGCAGTTGGTTGCGAACGACGCACGCTTTGCCTATTCGTTCACCCTTCGCGAAGTGCACCGTTCGGGACCGAACGGTGAAGTGGAGATCGCCGAGGCCGTTGATCGCGGTCCATGGCTCCTCGAGATGCCGGATGCCCCGAAGCAGCCGGACATCGTGGCCAAAGAAGGTGTCCTGAAGGGAAACACGGTCCAGGCCACGATCAAGAGCACGGTCCTCTCCGAGGAGCGGACGGTTACCGTATATACACCGGCGGGATACGACGGCACGGTGCCATGCAACCTGTTGATCATCTTCGACGGCGTCACGTACGGCGGACGGCCCGGCGGGGAGGATTCGTCGATTCCGGCGCCGGTCATCCTCGACAATCTGATCGCGACGAAGAGAATCGGTCCGACGGTGGCGGTGCTGATCTGGACGATGGGGAAGCGGAATCGCGACCTCACCGGAAGCAAGCCCTTCGCCGACTTCATCGCCGGCGAAGTCGTGCCGTGGGCGCGCGCGCACTATACGATCCTGACTGGGGCCGGCAGCGTCGTCGTCGCGGGATCGAGCCTGGGAGGCTTTGCCGCGAGCTGGTGCGCGTTCCACCATGCCGAGGCCATCGGTAACGTTCTCTCGCAATCGGGCGCGTATTGGGTCACGAGCGACTGGCAAAACGTCAGGCCTCCCTATCCGCGCGAGACGGGGATGTTGATCGAAATGTTCAAACGGGAGAAGCAACTGCCGATCCGTTTCTACATCAGCATCGGCCGCTACGACCTCGGCGCCGCCATGCTGGGATCGAATCGCGAGCTTCGCGACGTCCTTCAAACGAAGGGATACGACGTCGACTACCGCGAGCTGGACGGCGGACACGACTACGAACAGTGGCGCGGCACGCTGTCCGACGGGCTGGTCTCGCTCCTGGGAAAGAAGGGGGGATAGTCGGCCGGAGCGCTGGCGTCTCGCCGGCTGGCCCGGGGGCGTCTCGCCCCCGTACTGGTCGATCGCGCGAGGTGTGACCTGAACCGCCCGCCCCCTCCCGGGTTTCCATGCGAATGTGTGGAGTCCTACAGACCTGGGGCGAGACGCCAGCGCTCCGTATGCTACGGCGTGATGGCCACCTTCATCACACCGTCCGCGCGCGAGCCGAAGAGTTTGTAGGCCTCGTTGATGTCGGCGAGTTTGAAGCGGTGGGTGATCAGGGGGCGAAGATCGAGCTTGCCGCGGCGGACCATCTCGATGAGGCGGCGCATCCGTTCCTTGCCGCCGGGGCAGAGGGTGGTGACGATGCGATGGTCGCCGAGGCCGGCGGCGAAGGCTTCGTAAGGAACCTGAAGCTTGCCGGAGTAAACGCCGAGAGACGAGAGCGTGCCTCCGGGACGAAGGACGCGGAGCGCGGTCTCGAACGTCGCCTGCGTGCCGAGCGCTTCGATGGACACGTCGACGCCGGTGCCGCCGGTGAGCTTCCGGATCTCCTCGACGACGTCGACGATGCGATAGTCGAGCACGACGTCGACGCCCATCTTGCGGGCGAACATGATGCGGTCGTCATCGCCATCGACGCCGATCACGATCGATGCCCCCATCAGCTTTGCGCCGAGCGAGGCGCAGAGTCCGATCGGGCCTTGCGCGAAGACTGCCACCGCATCGCCGATCGTCACGCCTCCCGACTCCGCGCCGCCGATGCCGGTCGAGGCGATGTCGGTGAGCAGGACCACCTGTTCGTCGGTGACGCCGTCCGGGATCTTCGCCAGATTGGCCTGTGCGCTCGGGACGAGGAGATACTCGGCCTGGGCGCCGTCGATGGTGTTGCCGAAGCGCCATCCGCCGATCGCTTCGTAGCCGCTGCCGTGTCCGCATTGCGAAAGCTTGCCGGAGAGGCAGGCGTTGCACTGCCCGCAGGGGGTGATGGCGCCGACGATGACGCGATCGCCGACCGTGTAGCCCGTCACGCCGATTCCCAGCTCTTCGATGACGCCGACCGGCTCGTGGCCGATGATGAGGCCCGGCTTGACGGGATACTCGCCGCGGGCGATATGAAGGTCGGTGCCGCAGATCGTCGTCATCGTGACGCGAATGACCGCCTGGCCCGGTCCGGCGTGCGGTTTCGGCACCTCTTCGACGCGGATGTCATCGACACCGTGAAAGACGGCGGCGCGCATCGTCGTAGCAGCGTGCGTGTGGGGGATCAGCATCTCTTCGACTTCGAATGTCGTGACCATGGGGTTGCTCCTTCGTTAGTGTTCCGCGAACGCGGGGATGGCCTCTTCGATCGGAGGCCTGACGGCTTCCGGCAGGCGGCAGCCGGTTCCCGAGCAGAGGTCTCGTACTTCGTGCAACAGGCGTTTCGTATCGTCGAGCCGGCAGAGCTCGTGGCGGTGGGTCATGACCGCGGCGGAGCCGGCGGCGACGCCGAACATGACCGCCTCGTCGATGCTCGATCCGTTCACCAGGCCGAGCACGATCGCGGCCACCATGCTGTCTCCGGCGCCGACGCGGCTGCCGATCGCCACCACCGGCGCGGGGATGTGCCTCGTTCCGTCGCGGTCAGCAACGAGCGCCCCGCCCGCACCGGCGGAAACGACGGCGACTTCGCATCGGCCGGCTTCGACGAGCGCCTGCGCGGCCCGCGCGACCTCGGGATCGGAGACGGCGTCATCGTCCCGTGCCGTCATCAGCTCGCCGACGTTCGGCTTGAGGAGGAACGTTCCCTTCCCGCCCGTGTGGCGGAGGGGCTCACCCGAGGTATCGATGATGAGCCGGAAGCCCCGCTCCAGCGAGAGCGCGGCCAGGCGCTCGTAGAAGTCGACAGGAACGCCGGGTGGAAGGCTGCCGCTCGCCACGAGGTAATCGGGACGGGGAGAGGCCGTGCGGATTGCGCGCAGCACGCGCTGCCACTCGTCGACGCCGAGCTTCGGGCCGGGGACGATGAAACGGTATTCGAGCCGCGACTCGGTCTCGAGCACGTTCACGTCCTCGCGCGTCTCCTCGGCGATGGGGATCATGTTCGTGGCAATCGACTCGCGCGCCAGCAGCGCCGCCACGTGATTGCCGATCGAACCGCCCGCCGGAAAGAGCGCGGTGGACGTCCCGCCGAGACGCCGGATGGCCCGGCTGACGTTGATCCCTCCGCCGCCCGGAATGTAGACCGGCTTCGTGCAGCGCAGCTTTCCCGCCGGCTTGACGAGCGGCACCTCGAGAAACACATCGAGCGCCGGGTTCATGGTGAGGGTGAGGATGTTGGTCATGGGTTCTCCGGGGTTACGGGGTCTCGGGGTTTACGGGGTTGCTAACCTGCATTTCTCACACTCTCACTTGAATTGTTCCCTCGAGAGTCTTGCCACTCCCTTCATCGAGAGCCCTTCTCCCCCAGCGCTTTTCAGCTGGGGGAGAAGGTGCCGAAGGCGGATGAGGGGGCGTTTCACGAGGACGTCATTCGCGCGCCTTCAAGCGCCCTCGGACCAGCGTCGGTAAATCGCTCATATCTCGTAAAGCGCCCCCCTCATCCGCCTTCGGCACCTTCTCCCCCCGCAAGAAACCGCGGGGGGAGAAGGGCTCTCGACGAAGGGAGTGGCAAGGCTCTCGAGGGAACAATTCAATGAGCGTGTGAGAAATGCAGGATAACGAGACCGCGTAACCGCAAACCGCAAGACAAGTCTCTGCCACCCCGTCTCACCAGACTGTGATCTCCAAGCGATCGGGGTGTGATCGCGGACACACTCCCGACCTCCGATGCTTCGTTGCCGGACGAAGCAAGCTCGTCGCAGGACGGCGACACTGCGCGTGAACCACCAGGAGGACCTGTGACCATTACCTGCTTCATCCGCTATCAGATCGATCCGTTTCAACGGGAGAGCTTTCGGGAGTACGCCGAGAACTGGGGCCGTATCATTCCGCGATGCGGAGGGCACCTCGTCGGCTACTTCCTGCCGCACGAGGGGACGAACGATGTCGCCTGGGGCTTGATCGCGTTCGACAGCCTCGCGTCCTATGAGGCCTATCGGAACCGGCTGCGGTCCGATCCCGAATCGCGCGAGAATTTCGACATGGCGCAAACGAAACGGTTCATCCTTCGCGAGGAACGGACGTTCGCGGAGGTGGTCGACGGAACGTTCGGTATTCCGGCGGGAGGAACGTCATGAATGTCACACAGGCCGATAAGGGAAGAGTCTTCCGTGCCCTCCACGAGCGCGATGGCGCGTTCATCATCCCCAATCCGTTCGATGCCGGTACCGCCCGTCTGCTGGCCTACCTCGGCTTCGAGGCTCTGGCGACGACCAGCGCGGGCTATGCCTTTTCCATCGGCCAGCGGGACAACACCGTCGGCCGCGAACAGATGATGGTGCATGTTGCGGCCATCGTGGCCGCCACGCCGCTTCCGGTCAGCGCCGATCTCGAGAACGGCTTCGGGGATGATCCGGAGACGGTGGCCGAGACCATCCGCATGGCCGCGGCCGCGGGGCTGGCAGGCTGCTCGATCGAGGATTCGCGAGACCGTCACGCGAGCGAGCCGATCTACGAGCACGCGCACGCCGTCGAACGGATGCGCGCCGCCGCCGAGGCTGCGCACGCGTTGCCGTTTCCCTTCACGCTGACCGGGCGCGCCGAAAACTATCTCGTCGGCAGGGCTGACCTCGACGACACCATCCGCCGCCTGCAGGCCTATCAGGAAGCCGGCGCAGACGTCCTCTACGCCCCCGGCCTCCGAAGCCGCGACGACATCGCCGCCGTCGTTCGTGCCGTCGACCGTCCGGTGAATGTCATCATGGGACTGCAGGGTGTCCACCTGAGTCTGGCGGATCTCTCGTCCCTCGGCGTCAAACGGATCAGCGTCGGCAGCGCCCTCTCCCGCGCCGCTCTCGGCGCGTTCCTGCGCGCCGCAAAGGAGATGAAGGAGCAGGGCACGTTTACATTCGGCGAGGAGGCCGTGAGCTACCGCGACATCAGCGCGATGTTCGGAGAATGAACACATTCGAAGACTCCCGGCATCGATGTCCAGATTGAAGCCAGCGATGACACCCGCGCTTGCCATCGGTGACACCGATCTTGTTATCGGTGACGTTTATCTTGTCATCAGTGACTCTTATTTTGTCATCAATGACGCCATACTTGTCATTGGTGACATTTATCTTATTATCGATGACGTCATGCTTACCAATTGATGACACCGATCTTGTCATCAGTGACACCGATCTTGTCATCTGTGACACTTATCTTGCCATCGGTGACACCGATCTTGTCATCGATGACACGGCTTTTGTCATCGATGACTCCGATCTTGCCATCGATTGCCTCCGCCCAACACACCCTCCCGACCGGCCACGAACAACTAATAACCGATAACCGACAACCCCTCACCCCGGCGGTCGCACCAACTTATCGAACAAGCTCTTCAACACCCCCTCCAGGTCGTGACTCACCCCCGAATGCACCGGCGAGGTCTGGATGATCGTGCTGCGCGGGGCGACGAGCCAGTGGAAGCGGGCGCGTTGGGGGAGGGCGCCGATCGAGCCGGCTTCGGGGCCGCCGGCGCACACTTTGGGGATGGTATCGAGGTAACTGTCGACGAGCGCGATGTCGATGTCCGGCGCGAGCGCCTGGAGGCGGTGGTGATCGCAGCCGATGCGGGCGCCGAGGAAGGCGGCGGTGGAGGAGAAGAGAATGACGCCGGCGTTGAGGAACTCGCCGCGGTCGACGCGCGGGACGACGCGCACGATGGCGTAGTCAAATGGATAGCGCTTGCGCATCAGCGGCATCCTCCATCCAGTGTCGTGGCGACGCGAGGCGATGTAGCAGGTAGTCACGATACGCGGCGCGGTGCTCTCCAACGTTGGCGAAGCTCGGCTCGTCGCCGAGCCAGTCGTCGGGAATGGCCTCGAGAATCCGGTCGATGACCTCAGCCGTCAGCATTGCCGCCAGCTCTTCGTCGACCGTCCTGATCTCCGACGCCCAGCGCAGCAGGACATGATGCTTGATCTGCGTGAACGGCTTGCGGCTGCGCTTGAGAACGTCATCGCTCCAGTTGTGATGAAAGATCAGCGTCGCACCGTGATCGATCATCCAGAGATTGCGGTGCCAGACCAGCAGGTTCGTGTTCTTCGGCGTGCGGTCGACGTTCGTCACCAGGGCATCGAACCAGACGATCGAGGATGCCAGGCGGGCCTTGCCCTGCATCGGCCGGTCGATGAGCGGGTCGAAGGTGATCGAGCCGGGGAGATAGTCGAGGCCGATGTTCAGCCCTTCGCTCTTTCCCAGCAGCTCCTGGATCTCGGCGTCGGGCTCCGTCCGTGCCATCCGTCGGTCGAGCTGAACGAAGACGATCTCAGGCACCGGGAGGCCGGCCGCGCGCGCGATCTCGCCTGAGACCAGCTCAGCCACAAGCGCCCGTACGCCTTGCCCGGCGCCGCGGAACTTCACGACGTACGTGCCGTCGTCGTCGCTGTTGACGATGGCCGGCAGCGAGCCGCCCTCGCGGAGCGGCGTCACGTATTCGGTGGCAGTGACGGTTCGAATCATTCGGCCTGAATCATGCACTATCTGGTCGACTCGGTCGCCAGATACCGAAGAAAGGGACCGTTGATACTCATGATGCCGGTTGAGCTGCTGCCGAGGACGCCGCTCCGATGACGGGGGACCGCGATATGGAAGAGGCGGAGCCCCGGCCCGGAGAGGTGCCGCAAGACAAGGCAGACGAGGAGCTCCGGCAGAGTGCCGAGATATTCAAACTTCTCGTGTCCGCCGTCCGCGACTACGCGATCTTCATGCTCGATCCCCAGGGAAACATCGCCACCTGGAACGAGGGGGCGCAGAGGATCAAGGGATACGCCCCTTCCGAGATCATCGGCCGCCATTTCTCCACGTTCTACACCGAGGAAGACAAGCGGAACAGGAAGCCGGAGCGTGAGCTGGCCATCGCGCGCGAGCAAGGGAGCGTGGAAGACGAAGGATGGCGCGTGCGCAAGGACGGCAGCCGTTTCTGGGCGAATGTCGTCATCACCGCCGTTCACGATGCCAGCGGAGAGTTGCGCGGCTTCGCGAAGGTGACGCGCGATATTAGCGACCGCAAACAAGCCGAGGAGATGCAGCATGCCCTGCTCGAACAGCGCGAGGCGCGGCTGCTGGCGGAAGAAGAGCGCCGTCATGCCGAGGCTTCCTATCGCGTCGCCCAGGAGTCGAATCGCGCCAAGGACGAGTTCCTGATGACGCTCTCCCACGAGCTCCGCACGCCGATGACGTCGATTCTCGGCTGGTCGCGGATCCTGCCGGCACTGGAACCGAGTGATCCGATGTTTCAGGAGGCCATCGCCTCGATCGCCGGCGGCGCCCAGCTTCAGGCGCGCCTCATCGACGACATCCTCGACGTTTCGCGGATCGTTTCCGGCAAGCTGCGGCTGACCCAGGAGGCCATCGATATCGGGCAGGTGATCAAGGATGCCGTCGACGCCGCCAGTCCGACGGCACAGTCGAAGCAGATCACCGTCACCACATCGCTCGCGCCGGGCCTCGGCCAGTTGGTCGCCGATGCCACCCGGCTCCAGCAGGTGATCTGGAATCTGCTCTCCAACGCGATGAAGTTCACGCCGAGGGGAGGGGCCGTGAAGGTGTCGGCGCAGCGCACGTCGTCGCACATCCAGATCTCCGTCGCCGACAATGGCGAGGGGATCGATCTGCAGTTTCTGCCGCACATCTTCGAGCCGTTCCGCCAGGCCGAGTCGCCGCGGACGCGCGTCCATGGCGGCCTCGGCCTCGGCCTTTCGATCGTCCGCTACATCACCGAGGCACACGGAGGGACCGTTGCCGCCGAAAGCGAGGGTCCCGGCAAAGGGACGACCTTCACCGTGACGCTGCCGGTTCATGCGGTGAGCGGAAGTGAGGGGGCGGTCAGGAGCTCATTCGGTGACACGTTCCTGCATCGCGACCGGTTGCGCGGCATCGAGATCGACCTGGTCGAGGACGAGGTGGAATCACGCAAGATGATTACGACCGTGCTCCGCGCCGCCGGCGCGACGGTCATCGCGTTCGATTCGGCGAACGACGCGCTCGAGGCCATCGACCGGCACAGACCCGATGTGGTGATTACCGATATCGCCATGCCGGTCATGGACGGCTATGCCTTCACGCGCACTCTGCGGGAACGCGACTACGGGCCGAAGCTCAAGATCGTGGCCCTCTCGGCATTCTCGCCGGACCCCAGCGAGCGGCGCACCTTCGAGGCCTACCTCTCCAAGCCGATCGATCCGTTCCAGCTCGTCGATGAGATTGCGAGGATCGCGTTGCCGGCCACGGCGTGAGATTTTGGCGAGAGCCGGCACAGACAAGAGTGTCTGTGCCACATAAGTCCTGCCAAGCACGGGCACTCTTGTCTGTGAGGCCGCATTTCTCACGCTGAGTGGAATTGCCGGCAACCTGCTGGTGGCGAAACTTGGGACGATGTGGAGTTGTACGAGCGGCTCGTTCTCGGGAGTACCTCCAATCGAGAGCCCTTCTCCCCCAGGGGTTTCTTGCTGGGGGAGAAGGTGCCGAAGGCGGATGAGGGGGCGTTTCACGCGTACGTCATTCGCGTACCTTCGAGCGCGCTCGGACCAGCGTCGGTACATCGCGCCTATCTCGTAAAATCGCCCCCCTCATCCGCCTTCGGCACCTTCTCCCCCCGCAAGAAACCGCGGGTGGAGAAGGGCTCTCGACGAAGGGAGTGGCAACGCTCGCTAGGGAACAATTCAAGTGAGCATGTGAGAAATGTCGCCTAGCGGCGCAGCCGCGCGTATGTCGCCCGAGCGATCTCCAGCTCCTCATTCGTCGGGATCACCCAAACATCCACGCTGCCGGAGCTGATGCGCCGTTCCTCCTTCGACGACGCTTGGTTCGCGGCCTCGTCGAGTGCCACGCCGAGAAATGCCAGGCGGTCGCAGATGCGTTTGCGCATCGAGGCGGAATGCTCGCCGATGCCGGCGGTGAAGGCGATCGCCTCGACGCCGTCGATGGCCGCGCAGTACGACGCGATGTATCCGGCGGCGCGATAGGCGAAGAGATCGAGAGCCAGCGAGGCTCGGGCGTCGCCGGCGGCCGCGGCGCGTTCCAGCTCACGGACGTCGCCGCTGGTCTCCGACACGCCACGAAGGCCGCAGCGATGATTGAGAAGATCGTCGAGATCGGCTTCCGTCCTTCCCTTGCGCAGTAGATAGAGGATGACGCCGGGGTCGAGATCGCCGGCGCGCGTCCCCATCACCAGCCCTTCCATCGGCGTGAAGCCCATGCTGGTGTCGACGCTGCGGCCGTCGCGGATGGCGCAGACGCTGGCGCCGTTGCCGAGGTGGGCCACTATGAGACGGGAGCCGGCGTTGAGGGCATGGAGGCGCTTCGAGACGTACGAATACGAGATGCCGTGAAACCCGTAGCGGCGAACGCCCAGCTCGGGAGGGACGGCATACGTGAACGCCACCGGCGGCAGGGTCCGATGAAAGGCCGTATCGAACACGGCCACGATCGGAACGCCGCGCAGTGCGCCGCGCACCTCGTCGATCACGCCGGCCGCCAGTGGATTGTGCAGCGGCGCAAGCTCGGCCAGGTTGCGGATCTCGGCCAGAACATCGTCATCGACGGCGGTGGGACTCTCGAAGCGCGATCCACCGTGGACGACCCGCACGCCGACGGCGTCGATGGGGGAGGTCGCGTTTGCCAGTTCCTCCGCAACTGTCTTCGCCGTACCAGGCTGCGCGAGCTCTTCCGGGAAGCGGAAATAGGCTGACTTGAGCGATGAACTGCCGGGGTTTAGAACGAGGATGTTCATTCGTAGGGAAAGCAAATGTTGAATGTTGAATGTTCAATGTTGAATGTTGAATGGAACGCGAGCGTCGTCATCATTCATCATTCAACATTGAACATTGAACATTCAACATTCAACATTCGCCTTTACGACTTTCGGTCCCACGTCCAATCCCTCACCTCCGGCATATCGTCCCCGTGCTCGCAAACGTACTGCCGGTGCTCGACCAGCTTGTCGCGCATGTCCTGCTTCACATGCGCATACCGCGCGGCCAGTCCGGGGACGCGGTCGATGACGTCGATGACGAGGTGGAACCGGTCGAGGTCGTTCAGCACGGTCATGTCGAACGGTGTCGTCGTCGTCCCCTCCTCCTTGTATCCGCGCACGTGCAGGTTGTCGTGGTTGTTCCGCCGGTAGGTGAGCCGGTGAATGAGCCAGGGGTAGCCGTGATAGGCGAAGATCACCGGCCTGCCGGTGGTGAAGAGTGAATCGAAGTCGCGGTCCGACAGCCCGTGCGGATGCTCGCTCGGCGGCTGCAGGGTCATGAGGTCGACGATGTTGACGACGCGGATCTTCAACTCCGGAATGCGCGCGCGCAGGATCGACACGGCCGCCAGCGTCTCCAGCGTCGGCACGTCGCCGGCGCATGCCATCACCACGTCGGGCTCGGAGTCGCCGTCGTTGCTGGCCCAGTCCCACATCCCGATCCCGGCGCTGCAATGCTTCACCGCGGCGTCCATGCCGAGGTACTGAAGGGCCGGCTGCTTGCCGGCGATGATCACGTTCACGTAGTTGCGGCTGCGCAGGCAGTGGTCGACGACCGAGAGCAGCGTGTTCGCGTCCGGCGGCAGATAGACGCGCACCACCTCCGCCTTTTTGTTGGCCACATGATCGATGAAGCCGGGGTCCTGGTGGCTGAAGCCGTTGTGGTCCTGCCGCCAGACGTGCGAGGTCAAGAGGTAGTTGAGCGAGGCGATGGGCCGGCGCCACGGGATGTGCCGCGTGGTCTTCAGCCACTTCGCATGCTGATTGAACATCGAGTCGACGATGTGGATGAAGGCCTCGTAGCAGGAGAAGAAGCCGTGCCGCCCAGTGAGCAGGTAGCCTTCAAGCCACCCCTGGCACATGTGCTCGGAGAGCACTTCCATGGCCCGCCCCTCGGGCGCGATGTGGTCGTCGGTCGGCAGGATCGTTCCGGTGAAGACGCGGTCGGTGGCCTCGAAGATGGCGTCCAGCCTGTTCGAGGCCGTCTCATCGGGTCCGACGATGCGGAAGTTCTTCGGATTCTCTTTGATGATGTCGCGCAGGAAGCCGCCGGTGATCCGCGTCGCTTCCGCCAGCTCCGTTCCGGGCGCCTTCACCTCGACGGCGTAATCGCGAAAGTCGGGCATGCGCAGGGCGCGCAGCAAGAGGCCGCCGTTCGCATGCGGATTTGCACTCATCCTCCGCTCACCTTTCGGCGCCAGCTCCGCGATCTCCGCGCGCAGCGTCCCCTTCTCGTCGAAGAGCTCCTCGGCTTTGTAGCTCTTCATCCAGTCGGAGAGAAGGGTCACGTGCTCCGGCTTCTTCGCCAGGTCGGCGAAGGGGACCTGGTGCGACCGCCAGGAGCCTTCGGTCTGCTTGCCGTCGACCGTTTTCGGTCCGGTCCATCCCTTAGGCGACCGCAGGACGATCATCGGCCAGGCCGGCCGCGCGGTGAAGCCGTTCTTGCGCGACGCGGTCTGGATGCTGGCGATCTCGTCGAACACCGTATCGAGCGTGGAGGCCATGAGTTGATGCATGGTCTCGGGCTGATCGCCTTCGACGAAGTAGGGCTTGTAGCCGTATCCGACGAGCAGGTCGCGCAACTCGTCGCCAGGGATGCGCGCCAGCACGGTGGGGTTGGCGATCTTGTAGCCGTTCAGATGAAGGATCGGCAGCACCGCGCCGTCGCTGACCGGATTGAGGAACTTGTTCGAATGCCAGCTCGCCGCCAGCGGCCCGGTCTCCGCCTCGCCGTCGCCGACGACGCACGCGGCGATCAGATCGGGGTTGTCGAAGACGGCGCCGTAGGCATGGACGAGCGAGTATCCGAGCTCGCCCCCTTCGTGAATCGATCCCGGCGTCTCCGGCGCCACGTGGCTTGGGATCCCTCCCGGAAACGAGAATTGTTTGAACAGCTTCTGCATCCCCTCGGCATCGTTGGCGATGTGCGGATAAATCTCGCTGTACGTGCCTTCGAGCCAGGTGTTGGCGACCAGGCCCGGCCCGCCATGACCGGGCCCAGCGATGTAGATCATGTTCACGTCGCGTGCGTTGATGATGCGATTGAGGTGAACGTAGATGAAGTTGAGTCCCGGCGTGGTCCCCCAATGCCCCAGAAGCCGAGGCTTGGTGTGCTCGAGCGTGAGCGGCTCGCGGAGCAGAGGGTTGTCGAGCAGATAGATCTGCCCGACGGACAGATAGTTCGCCGCGCGCCACCACTCGTTCATGCGCCGGAGGAGGTCGGGAGAGAGAGGTTGGTTGTCCACCGCGGCGATTCTATTGCGTAGAGTGTGCCGGATGCGCCTCAACTGAGCGCAGCGAAACGGAGCGCTGGCGTCTCGCCGGCTGGCTCGGCGGCGTCTCGCCGCTGAGGGTTACGAGCGAAAGTTTGGAGTCTTGTCAGGTCGGGGGCGAGACGCCCCCGGGCCAGCCGGCGAGACGCCAGCGCTCCGTTCGCTACGCTCGTTCGCTACGCCCCTACGCCTTCCACTTGATCGTGCAGCCGAACGCCCGCGTAGTCTGGTTTGCTACCGTCTTGCCGGCGAGCAGGTCGTCGAGGGCGTTGGACAGGCCGGTAGTGCGGCGCTCCTCGGGCTTGGCGCTGTCGTCGACATAGCCGCGGTAGCGGAGCGTGCCGCTGCCGTCGATCACGTAGACGTGCGGCGTGACGCGCGCGCCGTACGCGTGCGCGATGGTGCTGTCGCCGTCCTTCAGGTAGGGGAAGGGATAGCCCTCCGCCGTCGCGCGCGCCTTCATCTCGGCGAGCGATTCGACGGCGTACTGCGATTCGTCATTGGGGTCGATGGCGTAGAAGACCACGCCCTTGGCTTGATACTGCTTTGCCAGCTCGATGATGCGGGGCTCGAACGCCTTCGCGTACGGGCACTGGTTGCAGGTGAAGACGACCACCGACACCTTGCCGTCGCCCGGGTGAAAGGCGACGGTCTTGCCGTCGACGGCATTCACCAGCGAGAACTTCGGCGCCGTCGCGCCAATGGACAGCTCGTCGGCGTTCATGCAGGCAGCCGCGGAAACGAGCAGCAGGAGCGAAACGAACAGCTTCTTCATGGCATCCTCCTCAGGATCGTACGCAATTCGGAAATCGTGCTGGCGCTCTTGATCGCCCCCTGATGCCTCCATACTTCGCGGCCCGCGGCATCGAAGGCGATGGTGACGGGAATCTCTCCCTGGAAACGGTAATAGGCTGAGAGGTCGTCGACGTTGCCTTTGTAGTAAACATTCACGTAACGGATCTTCTGCCGATCGAGAAAGAGAGCTACGTCCTCGCGCTTCGCGCCGGGGATCATGTCGTCCATCGACACCCCCGCCATCGCCACCTCGGCGCCGAAGGCCGCGCCGACCGCACGCAGCTCCGGCATCTCCGCCACGCATGGGACGCACCAGGTTGCCCAGATGTTAACGATGCGGAGCTTGGCGGTGCGAGGGAAGACGTCCTTGATCTTCGCGGGATCTTTGAGGTCGCGGAGATCGGCGGCCGAGGCTGTCATGGCCACCAGCAGAAGTGCGAAAAGGATTCGAGCTCTCATCAGAAATCGCGGCGCGCGATGTTGACCATCGCACCGTATTGCAAAGCCACGGACAGCACGGCGCTGGCCAGCAGTCCCAACCATGGCAACGCGCCGTGGCGGAAATAGCTTTCCCCGTGCATCACGTGAAAAATACCGTACGAGACCTGAGGTGCCTGTTCGACGAGCGAGACAGCGATGGCCACGCCGAGGGCGATCAGCAGCGGCCGCCAGATGTCGTTGAACATGGTGGAGAGCAGCGCCGCCAGGCTGAAGAAGACGGAGCCGGCGATGAAGAGACATGCGCTCTGAATCACCGCACTTCCCACGCCGTAGTGCTGTCCGATCGCCGGCGAGAACAGCGGGATGAGCAGCGACGGAACGAACGCGAGGACGAACAATTCGATGAAACCGGTCGCGGTCCTGACGCCGAGCAGCCGCTTTCGAGATACGGGCAGGGAGAGGGTGAAGAGCGTCCCGCCGCCGGAGGAATGGGCCAGCAATCCGCCCGTTCCGATCAACACGGCGAAGAGCGTCCACTTCTCCGGCAGGTTCTGGCGGAACCAGTCTGACCAGACGTAGCCGCGAAAGTCGCGCGCCAGCTCGGCCGCTTCGCGGATGCGTCGTCCGATTTCTCCGTTGATGTGCTGCGGCACCATCGGCAGAAGCTTCAACACCTGCGGATAAGTAAAGACCGTGGAGAGGGCGGAGAAGATCAGCAGTACCAGGCCGATCAGGAAGCGCCAGCGGGTCTCGAGCCACGATTTGTACCAGAGCATGTTCATTCCTCCCCGGTGACGGTTTCGAGAAAGATCTCTTTCAGCGTGACAGGGACGACCTCCACCGACAGGGGATGCATCGCGCTCGCTTCCTCGACGATCTCCTCCGTCCCTCCGCTCGACATGATGGTGAGCATGCGTCCCTTGCGCCGCAAACGCACGACGCCCGGCGCGCGAAACCCGGCCTGCGGTGCGTCGACGTCGAAGACGAGTTGGATTCGCTGATACCGCTCGCGCAGGTCGTCGAGCGCTCCCGTCACCACCGCACATCCGCGGTCGATGATGGCCACGTGGTCCGCGATCTGGTCGACCTCGGCGATCTGATGCGAGGAGAAGAAGACGGTGGTCTCTTCGCCGGCCACATGCGCCACCAGCGCCTGCAGCACCTCCTCGGCCATGGCAGGGTCGAGCCCCGAGGTCGGCTCGTCGAGGATGAGAAGCTCCGCGCCGCGGCAGAGCGCCAGCAGCAAGGCCAGCTTCGTGCGTGTACCACGCGAGAGCGCTTTGATCTTCCGGTTCGACGGCAACTCGAACTTGCGGAGATAGCGCTGCTCCAGGTCGGCGCGCCAGCGCGGAAAGAACGGCGCCGTGAAGCGGATCATCTCGTCGACGGTCATGAAGTCGTAGAGATCCTTCTCCTCGCTGACGAAGCCGGTGCGGCGCCGGATTTCAGGGTTGTCGACGTCAAGACCGAACACGCGGGCCTGGCCGCTCGACGGCCGGGCCATTCCCAGCAGGACCTTGATCGTGGTGGTCTTGCCTGCGCCGTTGCGTCCCAGAAAGCCGTAGATGGAGCCGGTGGGGACGCCGAGGGTCAGGCCGCGCAGCGCCTCGACGCCGTCGTAGCTTTTGTGAAGATCGGTCGTTTCGATGATCAACGACTCAGCCACGGCGGCCTCCTCTCCTCATCCCCGCCAGCTCCGCTTCGAACAGACGGCGGATCTCCTCGTCGGTCAACCCGCGCGCGCGAAGTCGCTTCACGGTGGCCGCGACGACCGGCTGCGCGTCGCGAACGGCCTCGGCCAGCTTCTTCGTCCGCGGCTGCGCGGAGACAAAGGCGCCGGCGCCGTGGCGCAGCTCGATCACTCCCTCGTGCTCGAGCTCGCGGTAGGCCTTGGCAACGGTATTCGGGTTCATCACGAGCTCCTCCGCCAGCGGACGGATGCCGGGCAACTGCTCCCCCGGCCTCAGCGCCCCGGTCTCGATGGCGTGCTTCACCTGCTCCATCAACTGAAGATAGATCGGGACGCCTAACGATGGATTGGGCCGAAACAGCATCTTCGCTCCGTGCTAGATCGAGGTGGGCCGAAGCATGCCGGATATCGCCTCTCCCGTCGATGTTCGCGTGAGAGCGCGGAACGCCAGGACGCTGAGCCCCGCCAGCACCAGGAACGCAATCGCCGGGCGAACCGCGATTGCCCCGGTCGCCGCGCTGATGGCCCCTTCACGCGCCGCGATGTAGCGCATCGTCAGCAGCATCACGTCGCCGGCGAAATGCAGCGTCATCGACGGAAGGATCGATCCGGTGACGATCGTCAGCAGGCTGTAGATCACCGCCGCCACCAGGAAGAAAGGCAGGAACGGCAGGATGGCCGCGCCATGCGTCAGATGGACGAGCGTGAAGATCACGCTGGTCGTGGCCAGCGCAATGACCGGGCCGTATGCGCGTTCGAGCGGTAACTGCATGAAGCCGCGGAATCCCGCCTCCTCCGTCACGCCGGCGACCGCGGAGCCCATCACGATCGCCGCGAGGATCGTCCAGACGGGAAAGGCCGAGAGGTCATTCGGCGCGTTGGCGATGTGCAGAAACCCGCGCAGCGCCGCGAAGAGCGCCCACACGGCGGCGATGGCCGATCCACCGGCGAGCAGGGACCATCGCCACACCCGCGGAGGCAGCTCCACCGCGCGCAGGTGCTCCTTGCGGAAGGCGGCCAGGCGAGGCTGCGGCCCCTCTCCGCGGAGATAGCGCCAGTAGAGCCAGAGGATGCCCGCCATCGCCGGCACGGACCAGGGCACCCGCGGCGTGAGCTTCAGGTTCACCGCGGCGAGCACGGCCCAGATGATCGTCGGCACACCGCTGACGAGGAGTCCGAGAAGGATTGCGCGAAGCCAGAGAGGGAGTTTGCGCCACATACGTTGCCTCCTGTTAGCTGTACTACAGAGCTATCACAGTGGCAATGTGGGTTGTGTGGGCGGGTTTGTCAAGGGTCCCAGCGTGCTGCCGCTTGAAATCCTTGCAACTCCCTTCATCGAGAGTCCTTCTCCCCCCCGCGGTTTCTTGCGGGGGGAGAAGGTGGCGAAGCCGGATGAGGGGGGCGCATACGCGTATGTGCGATCTACCGACGCTGGTTGATCCACAGTCTGCTCGAGCGCTAATTACATCCACGTGAAACGCCCCCTCATCCGCCTTCGGCACCTTCTCCCCCGCAAAGAAACCGCGGGGGAGAAGGACTCTCGACGAAACGGCGTGGCGAAAGGTTCAAATGCCGGCTATGTCTTCTTCGGCACAAACCACAGCAGTGCACCGGCAACAATCGCGGCCAGTCCCGTCCAGAGGGGGATGTTGACGGTCTTCTTTTCCTTCACCGACAGCTCGATGGGGCCGAGCTTGGCCTCATGCGTTGCCTTCGTATAGGTGAACTTCCCGTACATCAGTCCGGCGATGCCGGCCACGATCAGCAGGATGGCCACAATCTTGAGTGCGCTCATGAGGACAGCTTACTCCAGCCGTGTGCGCAGCCTCTTCGTCTCCGCGCGCCGCTTCTTGTCCTCGAGCCGCCGGCGCTTCTGGCTTCGGGAGATGCGCGTCTGTTTGCGCGTCTCCTGCTCAGCGATGGCATCGCCCAGCAGTTCCTCCATCCGGGCCAGGGCGCGGTCGCGGTTGGCGAGCTGGCTGCGCTCGGCCTGCGACGTCACGCGCAGCACGCCGAGCTTGTTGATGCGCCCGGCCAGACGCTCCCGGATGCGCGCCTTGCGGTCGTCAGGCAGCGGCAGCGCATCGACGTCGACTTCGATCGTGACCCGCGTCTCCACCTTGTTGACGTTCTGCCCGCCCGGACCGCCGGCGCGCGAGGTGGCGGCACGGAGAAGTTGCGACGTCACCGTGATGCCGTCGCCGAGGTCGAGATCGCGCATGGCGCGAAATCATATTGCGGCCGAAACTCACTTCTCCGGGAACTTGAAGCCGAGGTACGTGCCGGAGCTGATGCCCATCGTGGCGAGGAGCGTGGAACTGAACTCGGGCATGGTCAGCTCGGTGATGACGGAGTAAAGAAACATGATTCCGAGGACGAAGGTCCAGACCACGATCTGGAAACGATGAAGCGCGATCTGGCCATTCGAATCGCTGAGGATCTCGATAAGCCAGAAGTTCGTCACCGGCGGCTTTGTGGCCTGGCCAAGGCGCACATTCGCGTCGTTCAACTTGCTCTGCGCGATGGTTACGGCAGCTTGGGCGTCCGTGACCGTCTTCTGCATCCCGGGGTCGCCCGGTGCGGCATCCAGCGCTTTTTGTGCGGTATCAAGGTCGCCCTGGGCTTTGGTGAGCGCGGCCTGATATGCGATGCGGTCCGAGGCGGCTTGCGAAAGCGACGCCGATCCGGCTGAGGACGATTCGATGAGTGCCGCGCCGAGCGCGGTGCCGGCGCTGATGCCCATCAGACCGAGCAGCGATGCGGTGATGGTGTCCTGGTCACCGCAGATCAGCCAGATGAAGACATAGCTTGCGATGATCAGAAAAAACCACCATGCCATCTGGCAGCGCCCCAGGCTGTAGGGCTGTTTGACTTTCTCGATCGACGGACCGTCGCGGAGCAACTCGTACTTCCATGAAAGCCAGACGAGCAGGATCACGAAAACGAAGAGGAGAATGAGCCAGGCTTTCGACCAGTTGGTCCAAACCACGACGAGGAGATTGAACTTGGCATCACTCGGTGCGGCTTCCCCATGATCGGTGCCGATGCTCGCTCTCACTCCGTAGCGCGTCTCATATCGAAATGGCTGGCGGAGGAGCGCCGACCACAGTTTCTTGTTCTCCGCGGTCCGCTCGAGGTGAAACTGCATGCTGTCACCTTCCAGATCAACCGCCTCCGACCGGATATTCGTATCGCTGCCATTTACGTAGAGCGTGATGTCCTTCGTATGACTCGTGGCCCATAGGACATAGGGCTTCAGTTGGCCTTTTGCCGCATGAAGGATGATCGAGTCGTCGAGGCGGGCGCTCTTCACGGGAGCTTGCTTCGCCTGTTCGGCCTTCTTCTCTTCGGCAGTTTGCTGACTAGCCGGCTTGGGATTCGGTGGCAGTGTCAGCTCCGTGATCTTGATTTCAGGTTGCTTGTCGGGAGCTTTCGTGCCGCTATCAGCCACGGTCCCTGAGCTCCCGCTGCTACCGCTACCGGGAGGGGCTAGTGGCTGTGGGGTCCCGACGGAAGGAGTAGCAGCTCCGTGCGGCTGATTTGCCGCCGAGCCCGCCGTTCCTTGTGCGTATGCAATGGTGGCTGTGAGAAACATCAGGGAGAGGACCGCACTGACATAGTGCTTGCGCATCGCCAATTCCTCCGCAAAACAGTTTTGATGGGTGGGACACCTGAAGATAAACCCTCGATCGGTGTCTTGCAACCCAACCCTAAGACGGACCGCCCACCGATTTCCCTACTGGCAGATGCCGAGCCGCACGCGCCGGATGGCTTCGCTCAACGGCCGGTCCGCGAACAACGGATCGACCAGAGCGCGGACGCGGAGGTAGAGGTCGGCGCTGCCGGTGCCGAGGGATTGCGCGATCTCCGCGCTCCGTCCGGCGACGGCGTCTTCGAATGCCTTCGCCTGCGTCTCCGCCTCCTCGATCGTATGGGCTTCGGCGACCCCGCGCATCATCGCCACGCGCCACTCCACCGCCTGCGCGGCCACGATCAGCTCGATGGCCAGGACGCTCTGGACGTTGCCGAGGATGGTCCGCATCTTCCTCGCCGCGTGCGTCGACATCGAAACATGGTCCTCGGCATTCGCGCCGGTCGGAATTGAATCGACCGAGGCGGGGTGGGCGAGGACCTTGTTCTCCGAGACCAGCGACGCCGCGGTGTATTGCGTGATCATCAGTCCCGAGTTCACACCGGGACGGGTGGTGAGGTTCGACGGCAGGCCGCGATTGTGATCGCTGTCGAGAAGCGTCTGGGTGCGCCGCTCGGAGATGTTGGCCAGCTCGGCCAGGGCGATGCTGAGGAAGTCGGCGGCGAGGGCGATCGGCTGGCCGTGGAAGTTGCCGGCGGAGTAGGCCAGGCGCTCATCGCCGCGATATCCGTCCGGCCAGTTGTTGCGGAACTGCACGTCGAACGGATCGCCCTCACCGGCAAAAAACAGCGGATTGTCCGTGGCCGCGTTGATCTCGCGGTCAGCCACGTCGCGGGCGTAGCGGATGGCCGCGCGCGAGGCGCCGTGAACCTGGGGCGCGCAGCGTAAGCTATAGGGATCCTGCACGGCGCCGGCGCGCTCGACGAGCTTGCTGCCGCCGATCTGTTCGCGCATGCGCGCGGCGCTGGCGATCTGGCCGGCGTGACCGCGCGCGGCGTGAACTTTCGCATCGAGTGCGCGCGTGCAGCCGCACATCGCCTCGAGCGTGAGCGCCGCCGCGGCGTCGGCCAGATCGGCCAGCCGCTCCGCGTCGGCGACGCCGAAGGCAAGCATCGAGGCCGAGAAGTTCACGCCGTTGACCAGCGCCAACCCTTCCTTGAACGTCGGCTTCATCTCGCTTGCGGTGAAGCCAAGGAGCGCGGGAAGCTCGGAGGCATCGCGCAGCTCGGTGGTGCCGGCGATGTAGAAGCGTCCCGCTCCGAGGAGGGTGGCGAAGGTGTGCGACAGCGGACAGAGGTCGCCGCTGGCTCCGACCGAGCCGCGTAGCGGCACGAGCGGAATGACGCCGCGGTTGAGCATGGCCTGGAGGACGTCGACGAGCTTGCGGCGGACGCCGGAGTGCCCCTGCAGGAACGAATTGAGCCGGGTGGCCAGCACCGCGCGGAGAACGTCGGCCGGGAAGTAATTCGACAGATCGTCGGGATCGCAGTTCTCGCCGACGCCGACCGAGTGCGAGAGCAACAGATTGCGCTGGAGCTGTTCGAGATCGTCCGGTGCGATCGGCTTGTCCTTGAACTCGCCGAAGCCGGTGGTGACGCCGTACTCGGTCGCCGCCGGCTGGCCGGCTTCCCAGGCCCTTCTATAGTTCTCCACCACCGTCGCGATGAGCTGCTCGCCGGCGTCGACAAGCGCATCCGTCGAAGGATCGATGGCGACAGTTGCCCCGCCGCGCGCGATCTGGACGAGTTGCTCGATGGTGAGCGAGTTGCCGTCGAGGAGGATGGTGTCGGTCATGGCAATGATGTTGGAGCAATGAGGTTCCATCGATAGATCTGCGCGAGAGCCGCCCCCTCATCCGCCTTCGGCACCTTCTCCCCCGCTAGAAACCGCGGGGGAGAAGGGCTCTCGATTATTGGGCATAGTGAGACGGGACGAAGGAACACAACACCCGAGAGCCCTTTCCGGAGGATCACACGAAACCCTACCCTCGAGAGCCCTTCTCCCCCGCTTTTGGGGGAGAAGGTGCCGAAGGCGGATGAGGGGGCGGTGGCGCTTGCCATACTTGAGGTTCTAGCCAGTAAGTCATGCCGACTCGATTTCTGCAAGCAATTCCCTGATCCCCTCGACCAGCCGCTCGCGCGGTATCGTCGTTTGCCCCGGCCGCTCCGCCAGCCAACTGCTTCGGTCGTCGATCGCTTTCGCTTTGGCCCGCCCCGCGGCCATATTCTTGACTGTGACGATGCCCTGAGCCTTCTCATTGGAGCCGCAGAGGATGGCAAGAGGGATGTCGTACTGGTCGGCGTACTCGAGCTGCTTGCCGAGGCGTTTGGCGGTGCCAATGTAGAACTCCGTCGGGATACCGGCGCGGCGCAGCTCCCACGTCATCTGCAGGTAATCGTCCGTCAGCGCTTTATCCATGTTCGTGACGAGCACGCGGGCGGTTGCTTTTCTGGTGTCGACGCGGCCGAGGTGGGCGAGAGCGGCCAGAAGGCGATCGACGCCGATCGACGCACCGACGGCGGGAATCGCTTCGCCGAGGAAGCGCATCACCAGACCGTCGTAACGGCCGCCGCCGAAGATCGAGCCGAACTGCGGCGCATCGAGCAGGATCGCTTCGAAGACCGGGCCGGTGTAGTAGGCCAGACCGCGGGCGATGGAGAGATCGAGCGAGACGCGGTCGTCGTCGTATCCGAGGGCGTAGAGGTGATTCGAGATCCGCTCGATGACGTCGATCTGCGCCGGGGCGTGATCGAGCGTGGCGAAGAGCTCGCGCAGCCTGGCAGCGACCTCGCGCCGGGAGTCGGACTTGATGTCGAGGAAGCGTTTGATGCGGTCGACCTGGCTGCCATCCAACCCGACGCCGCGGATGGTGTCGCCCGACTCGTCCTTGTAGCCGTTCATCAGCTCGCGCGAGACTTTGTCGAGGCCGACTTTGTCGAGCTTGTCGAGGACGCGGAAGACGTCGGCCCCCTGTTCCGTGTTGATGTCTGCGAAATCGAGGAGCAGGTTCAGCACCGCCCGGCTGGAGAATCGCACCAGGTAGCGGCCGACCTCGAGCGACGAGAGCGTGTCGCACATCCCGGCGATGATCTCGGTGTCGGCGACCTCGGAAACGGTCCCGACGGAGTCGAGATCGAACTGGGTGAACTCCCGATAGCGTCCCTTGTCCGGCTTGTCGGCGCGCCAGACCGGCGCCACCTGGTAGCGGCGAAAGGGACGCGGCAGGTCGGCGTACTGCGCGATGACGCGCGCCAGCGGCACGGTCAGATCGAAGCGCAGGCCGAGCGCCTCGTTCTCCGGATTCGTGACCCGGAAGATCGATTGCTGCGCCTCGTTCCCCGCGCTGCCGGAGAGGACGTCGAGAAACTCGATGGCCGGCGTGCTGAGGGGGACGAATCCGTAGAGCTCATAGACGCGGCGGATCGTATCGATCATCGACTGCCGCGCCAGCATCTGGTCGGGTAGGAGGTCGCGCAGACCTCGGGAGATTCTTGGTTCGACGGTATCGGTCATTCGGCGGGGGGGAGGCCGAATGTTGAATGTTCAATGTTGAATGTTGAATGTTGAATGACGTGAGACCCATTCAACATTGAACATTCAACATTCTGCATTCAACATTCTGCATTCAACATTCCGCGAAGCGGGTTTGGTACCGAGGGCCGGGATCGAACCGGCGACCCCCAGATCCACAATCTGGTGCTCTAACCAACTGAGCTACCTCGGCACAGGACGCGGAATGATACTCAGAAACCACGTGAGGCGCGAGTGAGAACAGCGCGTGGGCGGAATGCATTCTGCTACGCGCAGTTACCCCGCCACCATCAGCAGATCCGCGAAGTACCCCTTACTGTCGCTCCACTTCTGCTCGATGGTGAATCCTCCCGCCTCGGCGAGGGCGTTCAGGCTCGGATCGTCGTACTTGTACGAGTTTTCCGTGTGGATCGACTCCCCCTCTTCGAAGGCCACTTCATAGCCATCGATGAGGACGCGCTGGGCGTTTCTGCTGACGAGGTGCATTTCGATGCGTCCCTCGGCCTCGTTGTAGTACGCGCGGTGGGCGAAGGAGGCGAGGTCGAACGTCCCGCCGAGCTCGCGGTTGATGCGGCCGAGCAGGTTGAGGTTAAAGGCCGCAGTGACGCCGAGGGCATCGTCGTAGGCAGGCTCGAGGATCGAGTGGGACTTGCGCAGGTCGGCGCCGAGGAAGAGAGCGTCGCCGGGGGAGAGGGCGGTGCGGAGATTGGAAAGCATGGCGCCGGCCGCGGCAGGATCGAGGTTGCCGATGCTCGAGCCGAGGAAGAGAACGATCGTCCGCGCGTCGGAGGGTGGCAGGTAGGGGCAGAGGAGTGTGGCCGGATTGCGGAAATCGCCGCAAATCGCGTCGATGGAAAGGCGGGGATAGTCGTGCAGCAGCGCTTGCCCGCTGGAGGCGAGGATGCCGGCATCGACGTCGACCGGAAAGTAGTCGAGAGACGCTTGCCTGGCGAGAATCGCGTCGATCAAGTGCCGCGTCTTCCGCGCGCTGCCGCTGCCCAGCTCGACCAGGCGTACACGCGGTCCGAACGCCGCGGCGATCTCCATCGCTCTCGACCGCAGGATCTCCTCCTCGGCACGGGTGACGTAGTACTCCGGCAACTCGCAGATGGCCGAGAAGAGCGCCGAGCCGAGCGCGTCGTAGAAGTAATGAGGCAGCAGAAACTTCGGCGTCGCCGTGAGACCGCGGCGGACGTCGTCCGCGAAGCTGTTCGATGGCGACGCGGCGGCTCTGTGGAGTACGAAACGCTGTCGCGCCGGAGCCTGCGCCGGGACAGCGAAGGATTGTTCCATCTGTCCGCCGATCATAGCTCTTGGCGGACCGTGTATCCCGCGGCGCGCAGTGCGGCCGTCGCGTGCTCCAGCGCCGCATCGCGCACCAGAACGTAGTCGGTATCGTACGTCGAGATGACGAAAAGAGCGATGGCGGCCTCGGCCAGGACGCGGGTGAAGGCGGCGGCCACTCCGGTCTGATCGAGCGGAAGAGGACCGGCCAGCTCGAGGCAGCGCCAGCCCCGGTCGGCCACGACGTCGGGGACGTTGCCTTCGTTGCAGACGATGGAGAGCTCGTGGGCGGTGCGGGTGATGGAGGCAAACGTCCCGTGCGCCCAGGGCGGAATGGCCTCGTCCGCGGGAAGGCGGACGATGGCGTAGTGGCCGTCGATGAGGGTAAAGGCCGGCTTCATGTCCCGCTCATCTGCCTGACGGTATCGATGAGCTGCTGTGCCTCGAACGGCTTCTGCACGACCGTTTCCACTTCGCCGGAGAGGGCGTCGATCAGCGAGTCGGGCGATGCCGTCAGCAGGATGGACCGTTTCAGCGACGGTGGATCGTTCGCCCGGAGATGTCGGATCACGGTCATCCCCCCTTCGTGCGGCATCATCAGGTCGAGAAGGATAACGTCGTACGCCTGCCGTTTGAGCGCGGCAATGGCCTGATTCCCGGTCAGGAAGACGTCGACGCGGAAGCCCTGGTTCCCGAGGAGGCGGGATACCAGGCGTTGCATCGAGAGATCGTCATCGAGCAGAAGAACGCGCTTGCGGCGCTTGAATAGGGAACGCATGGAAAGAGAGGGCCGCGGCAACCGGCGCGCATCATGACCTATCCACGATAGGTGCCATGTGGCCGGCGGTTGTCGTCACGGCTAGGGAAGCTTCGCCGCCAGCACGTCGACCTTCTCGATGGAGGGTGGCTGCGAGAGGAGCTCGGCGGCGTTGGCCATGAGTGCTGCGGCGACCCGGCCGGTGAGATGTGCCTGCCGGCCTGCTTCGTCAGGGAAGGCATCGAAGATTCCGAAGGTGGAGGGCCCGAGTTGAAGGCCGAACCAGGCGGTCGTGGCCGGCTCCTCCATGACAAGTGCGAGACCGGACTCGAGGAACGCCGCGACCTCCGCTTCCTTACCTGCTTTTGCTTCGAGACGAACAAACAGCGCTACATTTACCATTCAGTTCCCCCTTTCGTGAGGTTCCTCATGCTACATCCGGTCTTGACCTGCAACGTAGCCGCGTCAGCCGGCGTGGACAATCTGCGGCGCGCTGTCGAAGGAGAAGACACGCCAGGCGTTCGGGGTCCCGGAACGCTCGAACCGCGTTGCCATACCCTTCGTGTACTCGGTGATCACGTCCGTCCAGAATCTAATGGCTCCCGGGCTCCCTTCGGAAACGCAAACGATCCACCGGCCGGCAAGACGATTCCAAAGGAGGAACGCGGCTTCGCGGCCGATCCCGGAGCGGCGGTGCCGTCGAATGACGAAGAACTCGGCGACATCGAAGACATCGGGATCGTCCGTGGCCGGCGAACCCCGCATGGCGAGCGCGAAGCCCACCACTCGTGTTTCGAATCGGATGAGAAACGGAAACCGCCGTACCGGCTCTGACCAGTAGAGTGGAAGCGGTTCGTATCCGTAGCGTCCATCAGCCCCCAGCTCGATGCTCGGGAACGCCTCACTGAGGTCGTGAATGTACAACTGGAGCAGGTTCGACAGCAGCGTGGCATCGCTGGGCGTGGCGACGTCGAGAACGACTCCGTGTGAGGCTGGCATGTCAGTTCCGATTCAAACGGCGCGAACGCGACGTTAGCGAAGTATAGATCTCGCGGCTTGGTCCCTTCAAAAACGGGGGTCAACTCTCGGCTCTCGCATCGATTTCCAAAGAAACCAGCTAAGCTAGCCGCCTGTAGGACTTGGCGAATAACTATCTCGCCCGGCGAACGATCAAATTGGGTGCCGTAAGCACCAGTTGCTCAATAGTTTAGCTTCGAGCGAAAAACAAAAGTCTGGCACCGCGTCATTCCCTCCCGACACGGATTGTCAACGTGGAAACGGTGAGTAATTCATGACGGATCGCGAGATCGACGGCGTCCTCTTCGGCCGGCATCTCCGGGAACTTCGGCTCGCGCGCGGCCTCACGCAGCAACAGCTCGCCGCGATGATCGACTCGAATCACCCGTTCATCAGCAACATGGAACGAGGGCTGACGCTGCCGGGGCTTGCGATGATCGTCCGGCTCGCTTACGCGCTCGGATGCAATGTCACAGCCCTGGTCCGGCCTCTCGACCGGCGGTCCCGCACGTAGGCTCCTTGTCCTGGCTTTCAGCGAAATGACGGCCTGACGCTTACCCTATATCATCATACGAGGCTGATCAATTCATGCTCCTGGCGAGGTAATGCCCAGCGGCAAGAAAGGCTCGCTTGTAAATGCGGCTTAGCCGAGGCTTAGCCGTCCGATTTCGTGCGGATCTTTTCGCCAGGGCGAACGATTCTTGTTCCGCGCGCCATCGTTTTTCGAAGCTCTTTCGCTTGCGACGCGTCACCCTTGGCTTCGGCTAATAATTGCTGCAACGTGATGTTTCCTGTCGACGCAATCTCAGCGTCATTTGAGATCAATAGGGCCTTCAGTTCCGATCGCCATCCGAGTTCTTGAAGCGCTCGGACCTGCCACCACAGGTTTCCTTCCGCAGTTGCCTTCTTGAGTGCGGCTACCAAGAGCTCATCCACCAACTTCTTTTCAAAGAACTCGCTAAGGTAAAACGCGGCAGAGAACCATTGTTGTTCCTGAAGAGATTCGTGGATACCACGAACATACTCAACCGCGGCCTCGACGGGTCTAGCGACGTCAAATAAGGCTCGGGCGTACTGAGTCGGCGAACGATCTCCTGCGTATTTAGCTAGATGCCGATCGAGAATGTCTTTGGGTAGGAGGTCAGGACGACGTTGAATGTGTGCGCGGAGAAAAAAGGCTGTATCGTCGGTGGGATTTTGTGATAATGCCAGCTCGACATATTTGTCCCGCAATTCGATGTTGCCGATTGCATTGTAATGCGCCGCGAGTAGCTCGTATTGCTGATTCTCGCGATAAATCTCGGCGATACTTGTCACGAGTTCAATGTCGTATTTCGGTGCGTCTGTCGTTTCTCTCTTCGCCTCTGATGCGGCGCGTTCCGTAGCAACTATACGGAGCCAGTCGTTTCTATACAAGATGACTTGGTCGGCATCGAGCTTTCTGTCGAAGCCTCCGCGTAGCATTGTTTCCCGATGACAATAGAAGCAAAGAACAGACAAGTTGCTGAGATCGTTGTTCGTAGGGTCCTCATCGATATGATGGATTTGAACAGCCTTGCCCTTCGAACGACACACACAGCATGTTCTATCCGACAAAAATAAAACCCGAGCGGCAATCTCGGCTGGAATCTCGACACGACTCTTCTTCTTAGGCATGTACTTGCTCAGGTACGTCAAACTGCTATTTCGGCATCCGAAATATTCTACCGTCATCCGGAGCGATTGAGATGCTCAATAAACGACGTTCTTTCTTCCGCTCCAACCCCGAACCACCGAATCGCTCGCCTCTACCTCGGGAAGGCGTGTGCTGGTTTCGATGACCGATTCAACAAGGTGTCGAGCCACTTCAGGCATCGCGCCGATGCCACGCTGCGCAGAAATTCGCTGGATGGAGAACCCGACCGTCACGCACATTGGATCGTTCTACAGCCCGAGGGTGGCTCATGGGGCCATGAGCTGGGGGTGCTCGCCGTGCTTTTGCCGCCCCGAGCTCGCCGCCGGGCTCGGAATGACGCGGGGTGTCTTGCCAGCGCTGTCGGAATGGTGCGGGGTACCGGATTCGAACCAGTGACCCTCTGCGTGTAAAGCAGACGCTCTACCGCTGAGCTAACCCCGCATGGGACGAAGATAACACGTTGATGGAGAGGCGGAAACCAAGTTGTCGGTTGTCGGTTATCGGTTGTCGGGATGGTAGGCCTACCAGCTCTGACAACTGAGAACCGACAACCGAGAACCGACAACCGAGAACCGACAACCGAGAACCGACAACCAACAACCCTTCTACCGCCGTCGAAACCTCTCCGGCACATCCACATGCCCCGCAACCCGCTCCCACCTCACCGACCCGCTGCCCTTGCTGCCTATGCGGAAGTCGCCGCCGACGTCGGAGACGTCGACGCTGCCGGAGCCTTTGCTGCCGATGTGGACGTTTCGCTTCACGTTGTGGATGTCGACGGAGCCGCTGCCGTCGTTGACGATGTCGACGCTGCCGGCGCCGCGGACTTCGATGCCGCCGGAGCCGTCGGTGATGCGGACGTCGCCGGCGACGTTCTCGAGGGTCATGCCGCCCGATCCGTCGTGGACAGACAGGTTGCCGCCGACGTTGCGGATGGTCATGTCTCCGCTTCCGTCGGTCACATCGGCGGGTCCGACGTTGTCGATGGTCAGGTCGCCCGATCCGTCTTCGACCTCCAGCGGAACGCTGTCGGGAACGACGACGTCGAAGTCGAGCTTGGAGCTGCCGAACAGCTCGTGCTCGGGCGTGACCGCTTCGATGCGGATCTCCGAGCCGCTGCGGCTCAGGACCAGTTTCGTCTCATTCAGCCGGTCGCGGCTCGACGCGCAGGCCGTGCCGCTGGCGGTCACTTGTGCCGCGCCGCGGCGTCCGTTGATATGGAGCCATCCCGCGCGTCCGATGATGACGATGCGCGTGACGCCGGCCGACGGCGCGGCCACGTTGCGCTTTTCGCTGAACGAACAGTCGCTGAAAAGGTCAGCCGAGGCGGTGGTGGCGGCGAGGAGGAGGAGGAGCGAGGTGAGGGTTCGCATGGGGTGAGGTACGTGTGTGGTGAGATGGGGTTTCGTAGTGCGGTTGTCGGTTGTCGGTTGTCAGAGGCGGAAAAGTCTGCAATTTTCTCCCGACAACTGACAACCGACAACCGACAACCGACAACCGACAACCAACCCCCTACTCCCTCCCCCAATACAGCGCATTGAAGATCATCGGGAAGGTCGCGTGTGTCTGGCCGCGGTGTTGCGGCCGGAAGCCGAAGAGGACGATGCGGCCTTTGCCGAACGTCATCGCCACCGCCGCCGCTTTGCGCGTCAGCCTCTCCTCGCCTGAAATCCAGCCGGAGAGGAGGATGTCGCGGGCGTCGTCGGGGTAGGTCATCAGCACCCAGCGCTCCATTTCACCGCCGGGGGAGGTGGTCTCGAAGGCGATCGGATGGTCGATGTAGATTGCCGTCTCCTCGGACATCCCCGCCGTGACGGGATGGTCGTTGCGGACCTTGACGCGGACGAGCGAGCCGGGCACGGAGAAGTCGGCCGCTTTGGCCAGAACATTGCGCACCGGGATGTTGAAGTTGTCGATGACGTAGTCGCAGCCGGCGTTGAAGGCCAGCAGCGTCCCGCCGTTCTCGACGAAGGTCCGCAACGCCTGCGCCCCCTCCTTCTCCAATGCGCCGCGGTTCTCCGGAGGCAGCTCGTCGATGTACTTCATCGCCCCTTCACCGCCGGCGCGTTTGCCGGTGGCGATCTCCTCTTTGTCGATGTCGGGGAGGATGAAGACGTCGAGGTTCTGCAGGCCCGCTTTCACTTCCTGCGGATGGAGCGACTTCGGCGTGAAGCCGTAGGTGTCGAGGAGCCAGCGCGTCCACCCCTCGTCGAGCGCGCCTCCCCATGGGTTGTAGATGGCGATGCGCGGCTTCGGCTGAGAGGCGTGCTTGCGCAGGACCTCTTTCGTTTCCGGCTTGATCTCGGTGACCTTCTTGTAAGACGTCTTGATCGTCGTCTTCTCCACCGTCACCCCCATCGCCAGCGGCAGGGTCCAGGTGGCGACGTCGTACGGCCTGAGGATCTCCTTCCCCGCCTGCAGCCGAACCTCCGGATAGCGCTGCGGTTCGAGCAGCTCGACGAGGAACCGCGAGTACGGTTGCGCCATCGGGATCCAGTAGTCGCCATCGTCGGATTGCTCGATCTCCACGCCATGCTCGAGGAGCAGCGCGGCAAGGAACTGTGCGCTCGGCCAATCGTGCTGATCGTGCGGGATGCGGTACGCCTTCGTTCCCCCGAACGCCACGGCCGCTCGGGCGCGGACGGCCACGTCGCGCAACAGGTCTTCGCGGCGGTCGGCGGCCGTCTCCAGCAGCGCATCCGAGGCGATCCGCTCGTAGTCCATGATGTCGCGCATCCGCCACGTCCCGCCTGCCCACGGATGCGGATGGTTGATGGTCGCTTTGTAGTCGATCAACCCTTTCTGCCCGCCGTGCAGCTCGCTCGGATCGATCGTGATCGGCGAGGCGATGCGCGCCGAGGCGGTCTCCAGCAGCAATCCGGTGATGTTCTTCCACCAGCCGGTGTTGCGCGTTCCGCCGAGCCAGTAGGCATCGAACGAGTAGCCGTAGATCAGGCCGGCCTTGTTCTGCTGCTCGAGCCGGAAGGCCATGTTCGTGCCGACGAGATTGACCTCACGCCAGATCAGCGGGTGGACGGTTGGATCGAGCGGGTCGGCGAAGGGAGGGATGAACATGCGCGGCCCGTCGGTCCCCATCTGGTGCTCGTCGACCCACACCTGCGGATACCACTCGTGGTAGACGGCGCGGCTCAGCTCTTTCGTCTCGCGCTGCGTGAGCATGAACCAGTCGCGATTGTTGTCGTGGCCGACGTAGTGGTGGTAGAGCCACGGCAGCCGGCCCCCCTCGTAACGCGTGCCGAGGAACTTGCGGTAGTAGTCGGTGATCATGATCTGGCCGTCGGGATTGAGCGACGGCACGATCAGCAGGACGACGTTGTCGAGGCGGCGTTTGGTCTCGGCGTCGTTGGCGGTTGCCAGCGCATGCGCCCACTCCATCGCCATCTGGCTCGATGCGATCTCCGATGAGTGGATGTTGCAGGTGACGAGGATGGTTGCTTTCCCGTCACGCGCAAGCTGACCAACCTGTTCCTCGGAGAGCCCGCGCGGATCAGCGAGTTTCCTCGCCGTCTCCCGTATCCGCTCGAGGTTCCGCATGTTCCCCTCGGAGGTGACGACGGCCATGATGAAGTCCTCACCGAGCGTGGTCTTCCCCAGCGACTCCACCCGCACCCGCGGCGACGCCGCCGCCAGCGCGTGAAAGTACGAGACGATCTGCCGGTAGTCGGCGAGCTTCCGGTCCGCCCCGACCTCGAAGCCGAGGAACTGGGAGGGCGACTGGATGGTGGCGGCGCTGGCAGCAGCGGCGAAGAGAAGGAGGAAGAGGAAGCGTTTCATGCGCCGCGGATTATGGCGGATCGGAGGGGAGGAAGGCCCTGAGTTCACGAGCGAGGCTTGGAACATCGACAGTCGCAGCCTTCCAAACCGCATCGAAGTCGATGTTCGTGTAGTCGTGAACAAGCCTGTTGCGCATTCCTACGATTTCCATCCACTCGACCCGCGGATGCGCCTTCCGCCCTTCTTCGCTCACGCGTCGTGCTGCTTCGCCGATGGTCTGGATGAAATGCATGACGGTGACCCGAAGATTTTCGTCGGCATCAAACTGCTCTTTTTCAATGCCGTGCATCTTTTCGGCGATCCGATTGCAGAGATCCAGCATGTCGCCCATCGGCACGAAATCGCTATGCTTCGACATACTCTTCGACCGCTTCCGTCAGGACATCTTTAACCATCCAACGGCTTAGCTCTTTGGGTGTCCGAAGATCGACCTTCCGCCTGAACATCTCCGCGAGCTCGACCTCCGCACGGACGATGGCCCACCCTGGCGTCTGGCCCGGCTTGAACTCCACCAGCACATCGACATCGCTCCGCTCTGGATCGAAGTCATCACGGACGATGGAGCCGAAGAACGACAGCCGCTTGATGCCCCACTTCCGGCAGAAGGCGGCGATCTCCTCGTGCGGGATCGGGATGGCCAGCTCGCGAACGGTCGGCATGCGGCGATTTTAACCCGCGTGGGTCGCGCGCAACCGGTGCTCGTTCGCGCCTGATGAAGCACGGATGCAATTCTCCGTGTCTCCACGAGGTTCTCAACCGGACCATGTAGCTGGCCCCTTCTCTGGCTACGGGCGGGATTGATTTTGAGATCAGCCGCTGTTATGGTGTCGCGATTTCAAAGCGGACGAATGGATTCAGAGGGGTTAAGTCTTAAGGAGACATGATTTTGCCGACCACCAAGCAGCAGAAAACGGAGCTCATTTCCTCGTATCGGGTTCATGACGTCGATACGGGGTCGCCGGAGGTGCAGATCGCGCTTCTGTCGAATCGGATCACCTACCTCACCGAGCACTTCAAGACCCACGCGAAGGATCATCACAGCCGCCGGGGTCTTCTCAAGCTGGTCGGCCGCCGCCGCCGCCTTCTCGATTACCTGAAGAAGACGAGCCAGGACCGCTACCGCACCATCATCGACAAGCTCGGCATCCGCAAGTAACCAGATCGGGGCGCGGACAGCGCCCGCAGCAAACGGGCGCACGCAAGTGCGCCCGAGGTTTTTCTGGCGCGTGCCTGGCACGCGCAACTCCCTCCGGCCGGATCCCATCGTCCGGCCACCAGCGGACAAATCAAACGCACCGAGGTGATGAGTGGCCTCGGGCACCAAAGGAATCAAATGAACAAGAAAGAATTGGAGATCGGCGGGCGCACGCTCTCGCTCGAGACCGGTGCGGTCGCGCGCCAGGCCAACGGCGCCTGCGTGATCCGCTACGGCGACACCGTCGTCCTCGCCACGGCCTGCTACAAAGATGGCGCGGTCCTCGGCGACTTCATGCCCCTCACGGTCGACTACAAGGAGTACACCTACGCCGGCGGCCGCATCCCGGGTGGGTTCTTCAAACGTGAAGGCCGCCCCACCGAGAAGGAAATCCTCACCTGCCGTCTCATCGACCGTCCCCTCCGCCCGTCGTTTACCAAGGGCTACCGCCAGGAGACGCAGATCATCGCCCTCGTGCTGTCCGCCGACGGTGAGAACGATCCCGACATCCTGGCCATCAACGCCGCCTCCACCGCCCTGGTGATCTCCGAGATCCCCTTCCCGAATCCCATCTCCGCCGTCCGCATCGGCTACATCGACGGCAAGATCGTCGTCAATCCGACCAACGCGCAACGCGATCTCTGTGACCTCGACCTCGTGGTGGCCGGGACGCCTGACGCCATCGTCATGGTCGAAGCGGGCGCCCGCGAAGTCGACGAGAGCGTCGTCCTCGATGCCTTCGAAGCCGCGCACAACGAGATCCGCCGCCTCTGCGCCCTTCAGCTCGAGCTGCGCGCCGAAGCCGGCAAGCCGAAACTCGAAGTGACCTACACGCCGAAATTTACTGACGAGCTGCTGCATGAACTAATGGCTCAGTATGGCGAAACGCTCAAGACGGCCATGCAGACGAAGGGCAAGTTCGAGCGCTACGCCGCTCTCAAGGACCTCAAGACGCAGATCCTCGGCACCGTTCCGGCCGAGGATACCGAACGGCTGGCCGCCGTCGGCGCTGCCTGGGGTGAGATGGAAGTGCAGATCTTCCGCAACCTCATGCTGAAGGAAAACCGCCGCGTCGATGGCCGCTCCTTCACCGAGATCCGTCCCATCACCATCGACCTGAGCGTGCTCCCGCGTACCCACGGTTCCGCGATCTTCACCCGCGGCGAGACGCAGGCGCTCGTCACCGTGACCCTCGGCACGCCGCAGGAAGCGCAGAAGATCGAAGACTTCGAAGGCGAGACCTTCCAGCGCTTCATGCTCCACTACAACTTCCCGCCGTTCTCGGTCGGCGAAGTGAAATTCATGCGCGGCCCGGCCCGCCGCGAGATCGGCCACGGCAACCTTGCCCGCCGCGCGCTCGCTCCGATGCTGCCGCCGCAGGAAGACTTCGCCTACACCATCCGCATCGTCAGCGACATCCTCGAGTCGAACGGCTCGTCGTCGATGGCGTCGGTTTGCGGCGGGTCGCTGGCACTGATGCAAGCCGGCGTTCCGCTGCAGTCGGCAGTGGCGGGTGTGGCCATGGGTCTCGTCACCGGCGAGCACGCCAGTGAAGTGGCCATCCTCTCCGACATCGCCGGCATGGAAGACCATGAAGGCGACATGGACTTCAAGGTGGCCGGCACGCGCAAGGGCATCACCGCGCTGCAAATGGACATCAAAGTGGCCGGTCTGCCGCGCGAGATCATGGCCCGCGCCCTGGCGCAGGCGAAGGAAGGGCGCATCCACATCCTCGACAAGATGGATGCGGCGATCGCGGTGCCGAGCGCCGAGCTCTCCGAGTACGCCCCGCGCCTCTACACCATCCAGATCCCGAAGGACCGCATCCGCGACGTGATCGGCTCCGGCGGCAAGACCATCCGCTGGATCGTCGAGGAGACCGGCACGAAGATCGACGTCGAGGACGACGGCAAGGTGACCATCGCCTCGAGCGACGTCACGTCCGCCCAGCGCGCCATCGACATCATCAAAGGTCTCACCGCCTCGGCCGAGATCGGGAAGAACTACAAAGGCACGGTCAAGCGCATCGAGCCGTACGGAGCGTTCGTCGAGATCCTGCCGGGTCAGGACGGACTGCTGCACATCTCGGAAATGGCCCATGGCCGCGTCGGCCAGGTGACGGACGTGATGCAGATCGGCGATGAAGTCGAGGTGCAGGTGGTTGGGATCGAGCCCGACAGCGGCAAGATCCGCCTCTCGCGCAAGCCGCTCCTTCCTCCTCCGACCGAGGAGGAGATGGCAGCCTCCGCGCGCGCACCGCGCCGCGACGGCCCGGGCGGCGGCAGCGACCGTGGCGGACGCGGCGGCTTCGGCGACCGCGATCGCGGTCCTCGCCGTGAAGGCGGCGGTGGACGCGGCGGATCCGATCGCGGCCCGCGTCGCGATCACGACCGCGGCCCGCGCCACTCCGGTCCCCGCCACGAGGGCGACCGCCCCCCACGCTTCAACAACGAGGGCGGTTCATCCGATGCGCCGAAGACGGGCGGCGGGGATGAGGGTGGGAACACGTAGTCGTTTCAACGCTATCGATCTTGAAACGCCGCCTTCGGGCGGCGTTTTTGTTGTCCGACAAAATCCGCGATCTTCCGGAGGGCGACAGCCATGCGCTGACATCTCATGCGCACTCGTGCCCGACTGGCCCTCGACGAACGAACGGAATGGCTAATCAACGTTGTGGGTGTGGATAGGTGCCGTTCTGGACACTCCTTGGTAAGGAGCTGCCAATGACGAACTCGCCCCAGTTGGCGAAGGGAGATGCGGCGGCTGCTTTGTTCAAGGACCGTTTCGACCAAGTCAAACACGAGCTCGCTGACTATGAAGGTCAGGAAAAACGGTCTCGCCGGACTGATCGCGTTGTAACTGTGTGCGAATACGTTCTCGGTGGCATCGTGACTGCCGTACCTGCGTTTCAAAATAAGACGCACCCAGCGGACGCAAGCAATCTCTTTCTCCTTGTCGGATTGGTGGGCGCACTTGTCATTACAGCCAAGATCGTTCGCGAACGTTTCAAGCCTGGACAAGCCTTGATGGGAGCGCGGTTTATCGTCGCAACGTTGAGGTGCGGAATCATGCAAGTAGAAAACGAAAGAGAACTCTCGCCAAATTGGGCAGAAAAGATACCTGATGAGGTCGAGTTCCTTTCGAGGCTGATTGGTTGGGTCGAAGAAGTGAAGATCGCAGGACTCGCGAATGTCACACAAGTTCGTCGACCTACAGTGAAGTACCTTCCAGTTGGACCGAAGGCTTCGTCCCGAAAGCCCTGACTGCGAACATCGTAGGGAAGCGAGAAGGCCTCTGAAAATCGCTCGGCCATACAGATCATCTCTGCGGCCTCGATTTCTTTCGTTGTAAACATGCGCACCTCTGATGGAGAGCGCTTGCAGGTGGCGGTGTCGGCGTCCCATCACGAGCGTCGTCTTCGCGGTGCCATCCGCGGCAGCGCCACGATCGACGCCACGATTTGAGCGTTCGAGGAAACGCGCGCGGTGGGCAGGCGTTTAACTTCATTCCGAGGGCGTGAGAAGAAGGCAATCTGAGCAGCGTCTGCTGATCCTCCGACGACGGTTACAAACTCTCTCGTAGAAACGTACCCTTGTGGTAAACATGCGCCCCTTGAAGGGAGAGCGCATGAATCGTGTTCTGCGTCTGCTGTTCGTTGCCGGTTTCCTGGTCACCGTTGCCTACGGGGCAACACCTCCCAAGTCGCCATCACCTTCTCTGCCCGACGCCTCCATCCTCAAGGGGATGCAGTGGCGCGAGGTGGGTCCGTATCGCGGCGGGCGGGCGGATGCGGTGGTCGGGATCGCCGATCAGCCGAACGTCTACTACTTCGGCTCGACCGGCGGCGGGGTCTGGAAGACGACCGACGGCGCGCAGACGTGGAAGCCGGTGTCGGACGGATTCTTCGGCGGGACGATCGGTGCCGTCGCCGTGGCCCCGTCCGATCCGAGCGTCGTCTACGCCGGGACCGGCGAGGAGACCATCCGCGGCAATGTCTCGCCGGGCGCGGGGATGTGGAAGTCGACCGACGCCGGCAAGACGTGGACGCACATCGGGCTCGATGACTCGCAGCAGATCGCACGCATCCGCGTCCATCCGTCGAATCCCGATCTGCTCTACGTCGCCGCTCTCGGCCACGCCTTCGGGCCGAACGATATGCGCGGCGTCTATCGCTCGCGCGACGGCGGCAAGAGCTGGGATCGCATCCTCTTCGTCAACCGCGACTCCGGCGCGGTCGATCTGAACATGGACCCGTCGAACCCGCGCATCCTCTACGCCTCGACGTGGCGCTTCCGGCGCGGCGCCTACTTTTTCGACAGCGGCGGGGACGGGTCGGCGCTCTGGAAATCGACCGACGGCGGCGATACATGGAAAGAGCTCTCGCGCAACAAGGGCATGCCCAAGGGCACCCTCGGCATCATCGGTGTGAGCGTGTCTGCGTCGAATCCACAGAATGTCTACGCCATCGTCGAAGCGAAAGAGGGGGGCGTCTTCCGCTCGCGCGACGGCGGCGACACCTGGGCCAAGACCAGCGACCTGGCCGATCTTCGCCAGCGTGCCTGGTACTACTCCCGGATCTACGCCGATCCGAAGGATGAGGACACGGCCTACGTCGTCAACGTCCGCTTCCACAAGACCAAAGACGGCGGCCGGACGTGGAGCGCCATCAACACGCCGCACGGCGACAACCACGACCTCTGGATCGCGCCGAACGACCCGAGGAGGATGATCGAAGCGAACGACGGCGGCGTGAACGTCACCACCGACGGCGGCGTGAACTGGACCAAACAGGACAACCAGCCCACCGCGCAGTTCTACCGCGTCTCGGTCGACACCGACTTTCCCTACCGGCTCCTCGGGCCGCAGCAGGACAACACCGCCGTGCGCATTCGTCACCGGAGTGGTGGCGGCGGCATCGGACCGCGCGATTGGGAAGAGACGGCGGGCGGCGAGAGCGGTTACATCGTCGCCGATCCGAAGAACCCCGACATCGTCTACGGCGGCTCCTACGGCGGCCTGCTGACGATTTACAACCACCGCACCGGCGAGGAGCGCGACGTCAACCCGTGGCCCGACAATCCGATGGGCGCCGGCGCCGCCGACATCAAGCACCGCTTCCAGTGGAACTTCCCGATCTTCTTCTCGCCGAACGATCCGTCGAAGGTCTACGCGGCGTCGCAGTTCCTGATGGAGTCGACGAACGCCGGCCAGAGCTGGAAGGTCATCAGCCCCGATCTGACGCGCAACGACAAGACGAAGGAAGGCCCGAGCGGCGGCCCGATCACCAAGGACAACACCAGCGTCGAGTACTACGACACCATCTTCTACGGTGCCGAGTCGCCGGTCGAGGCGGGTGTCCTCTGGATCGGCTCCGACGACGGCCTCGTGCACGTTTCCCGCGATGGCGGCGGGCACTGGGATGACGTCACGCCGCCGAAATCGATCATGCCCGAATGGATCATGATCAATGAGATCGACGCCAGCCCGACCGACAAGGGCGTGGCCTACGTCGCGGCGACGAACTTCAAGTGGGACGACTTTCACCCCTACCTATACAAGACCGCCGACTACGGCAAGACGTGGACGAAGATCGTCGAGGGGATTCCAGCCGGCGAGTTCACGCGCGTCATCCGCGCCGATCCGAAGAAGCGCGGCCTGCTCTATGCCGGCACGGAGCGCGGCGTCTACGTCTCGTTCGACGATGGCGGGCACTGGCAGTCGCTGCAGTACAAGCTGCCGATCGTCCCGATCCACGATCTGCTCGTCCACGAGGACGCGCTGATCGCCGCCACGCACGGCCGCGCGTTCTGGATGCTCGACGACCTGGAGCCGCTGCGCGAGATGACGCCGGAGATCGCCACGAAGCCGGTGCATCTCTTTACGCCGTTGCTGACCTGGCGGACGGGTGGCGGGGGTGGGCGTGGCGGCGGATTCGCGGGGACGAACCCGCCGAACGGCGCGATCATCGATTACACCATTCACGATCAGAAGCCCGGCACCAAGGTCGCCATCGCCTTCCTCGGCGGCGACGGCAAGGTGATCCGCGAGTACACCGGCACGGTGCAGGCGGAGGCGGCCAAACCGCGGGAAGCGAGTGGGACGGCCGGGCCTCCTTCCACGACGCAGGCGGAAGCCGAGCCGAAGGAAGCGGTCAAGTCCGAAGGAGACACGGCCGAAGAAGAGGGCGGCGGCGAAGAGGGAGGACGGCGCGGCCGCGACTCCAGCAAGCTCACCGACGTCGTCAACGGGCACAATCGCTTCGTCTGGAACCTGCGCACGGCCGAAGCGAAGCGCTTCCCCGGCCTGGTGATGTGGGCCGGCGGCACGCTCGGACCGCGCGTACCGCCCGGTATGTACCAGGCACGGCTCACGGTCGGCGAGCAGCCGGCGGTGACGGTGCTGTTCGAGGTGCGCCAGGACCCGCGCAGCACGTCATCGACCGCCGATCTGAAAGCGCAGTTCGATTTCGTTACCAGCGTTCACGACAAACTCTCCGAGGTGAATGAGTCGGTCACGCGAATCCGCGAAGTGCGCAAGCAGCTCACCGACGTGAAGAAGCGCGTCGCCGACAACAAGGCGGTCGTCGCCGCGGCAAACGATCTCGACAAGAAGATGACCGCCGTCGAAGAGGCGCTGTACCAGACCAAGAACAAGAGCTCGCAGGATCCGCTGAACTATCCCATCCGTCTGAACGACAAGCTGGCCGGCGTCGGCGACTCGGCGGCCTCCGGCCCCTACGCGCCGACCTCGCAGCAGATCGCCGTGCGCGACGAGCTGGTTGCGAAGATCAACATCGAGCTGGCGAAGTTGAAGGCGATCTGGGATACGGACCTACCGGCATTCAACAAGCTCGCCGCGGGAGTTCCGGTGGTGAAGTAAATCTGCATGCTGCGCGCGCATTCGCGCGCGCAGCATGCGTTGTCGGTTGTCGGTTGCGCTGCGGCGCGTGGACCTATTTCACACACACTGGTGCATCTTCTTCTGCACCCTGTCACGTGAGAGCCCCGCATTTCTCACACGCTGAGTGGAATTGTCGGCACCCTGTTGATTGCGAAACTTGGGACGATGTGGAGTTGTGCGAGTGGTACGTTCTCGGGAATACCTCCAATCGAGAGTCCTTCTCCCCCAGCGGTTTCTTGCTGGGGGAGAAGGTGCCGAAGGCGGATGAGGGGGCGTTTCACGAGGACGTGATTCACGCGCCTTCGAGCGCTATCGGACCAGCGTCGGTACATCGCCCATATCTCGTAAAGCGCCCCCCTCATCCGCCTTCGGCACCTTCTCCCCCCACAAGAAACCGTGGGGGGAGAAGGGCACTCGACGAAGGGAGTGGCAAGCTCTCAAGGGAACAATTCAAGTGAGCATGTGAGAAATGCGCGTTAGAGAGATATCCAGGCTCCGCCCTTGGCGTTCGATGCGCGCGCCGCGTCGAGCACGCGCTGTTGCGCGAGGCCGTCATCGAACGTAGCGGCGTTCGCCAGTGCATCGCGGTCACCGTTGTCGAGAGCCGCGAGGAGGGCGCGGCCGAGGAGGTAGGTGCCGCTGCCGAAGGCGCCGCCGGCGGAGTTGCCTTTTCGATCGGAGCGGCCGGCGCTGCTGGCGACGGTGAACGGCTCGCCGCGCATGGCGGTCAGCAGCTCTTCGCCGGCGAGGCGCATCGCTCCTTCTTCGCCTTGGATGGTGATCGTGCTCGGCTCGTCCGGCCCCGAGGCGACGGTGCTGAGCGTGATCGCGGCGATGACGCCGCCGGCAGAGCGGAGATTGACGGAAGCGAAGTCGTCGGAGGTGACGGGCCGCGTGGCGTTCTCGAACGGACGCTCGGCGATGATGGTTCGCAGCGTCGCTTGTACCGCCTCGATCTCCATGCCGAGGAAGCGGAGCGTGTCGACGAAGTGCGAGCCGACGGCGCCCCAGATGCCGCCGCCGTGATCGGCATCGCTCCACCAGTTCCATTCCCTCGTTCGGTCCCCTCGGCTTGGACTTCCGTACCTCACCTCGGTGTAACGAACGCCGCCGAGGTCGTTCATCCGTTCGCGCGCGGCGCGGAACGAGGGGAGAAAGCGAAGCTCGTGATCGATGAGCGCGAGTCGATCGGGATGCTTCCGCGCGGCGGCGACGAGCCGCGTCGCTTCGTCAACGTTCAACGCCGTCGGCTTCTCGCAGAGCACATGCTTGCCGGCGTCGAGCGCGGCGGTGGCCATCTGCAGATGCTCCGAGGGAGGGGTGACGATGGTGACGAGATCGACATCGGATTCGATCAGGGCATGCCAGTCATCGAACGGCTTGACGTCGAGCTGACCGGCGATGCGGCGGGTGCGCTCGGCATTGTGTCCTGCGATGGCGACCACCTCGAGGCCTGCGTCGCGAAATGCAGGCACCTGAACGCGCGCTCCCCAGCCGGTGCCGATGATGCCAATGCGCGCCATGAACGCCGATTATGTGGCTTCCGCGGCCATCGGCGTGCCGAGGCCGCAGAAAAGGCCGACGACGTCGAGAAGCTCGGCGACATGGAACGGCTTCTCGAGAATCACCGCCGGTTTGAGATCTTCATCGTCCGCTTCCAGCTTGTAGGCCGAGATGATGATGACCGGCGAATCCTTCCGGCAGCCGCGGAACCAGCGCAGCCATTCCCGGCCGTCCATGCGCGGCATGGCCAGGTCGAGGATGACCAGGAGGATGTCGGGATTCTGTTCGACGATCGGAATGGCGTCCTGTCCATCGCCGGCGGTGAGGACCTGGAATCCATACGGCAGCAGCAGATCGCGATACGAGGCGAGCAGTCTCGCGTCGTCGTCGATCACCAGCAGCTTGCGGAGTTTGAACGGCGTGCGCCGGGCTCGAATGCTCACCTGTGCTCCGTATGGGTCGCGTGAAACGTTGAGGTTCCGAGGTCGGGGAAAGAGTTTGCAAGGGGCGTACCGTGCGGGACCGTGGGTTTGGGTTGCGCGGTCTCGCGGTTGCGGGGTTTCGCGGTCTCCCACTCCGCGTCTCCGCGTCTCCGCGTGACACAATCCAGGGTCGATGCTCGATGTCTCTCTCCACAATGTCCGCTCGGCATACGCACTGGCCGATGTGACGGTCGCCTTTGCCAAATCGACCCATACCGCGATCGTCGGGCCGGCGGGATGCGGGGCGTCGACGCTGCTGAAAATCATCGCCGGCGAGCTGCGGGCGGAGTCGGGGGAGGTGCGGATCGGCTCCCGCGTCGTCAACGGCCTGAGGCGTGGGCGGCGTCCACTGCTTTACACGACGTCGTCGATCGACGCACCGGGACGGTGGTCGATACGGCACGTGCTCGTCGCGGCGGCGCGGCAGCGAAGCATCGACCGGGAGGACCGGCAGCAGGAGGTCGATCTGGCCGTGACGAAGTGGCGGCTCGGCGCGTTGCTCGACCGGAGGATCGACACGCTCTCGTCGACCGAGGGGACGTGGACGAACCTGGCGCGCATCGAGATCCTCAAGCCTGCCATCCTCGTCGCCGACCGTATCCTCGAACGGGTCAATCTGTCGGAGCGCGTCGATCTTGCCGACGAGCTTTACCGGACGCTTCGCGTGCTCGGTACTACTGTCATCACCGCGCCGTCCTCGGTCGTCGAGCTCGGCGCGACCGATCGCGTGGTGGTGCTCGAGGCCGGCCGCGTCGTGCAGGAGGGGATTCCGTCGGAGGTCTACGGCAACCCTTCCAGCGCCGCCGCGGCGGCCGCGACCGGCGACGTCAGCATCGTTCCGGTCACGATTCGAGGGGATGTGGTCGAGTCGGTGATCGGATCGTGGGAGATCGCTCCGGCGCCGTTTCAGGGAGAAGGTGTTGCCCTGATCCGGCCGGACGATTTTTCGGTGGCCGCGCCCGGCCAGGAGTCGGATCTCATCTTCAGCGTCGAAGAAGCAAGCTTCTACGGCGGCGCCTGGCACGTGCGTGGAGTGCTCACCGGCGCCTTTCTGCTGCGCGTTACGCTGCCCGGAGACCTGAGCATCCACAAGGGAAAGCTGATGGCGCTGAGGTACGACCCGGCGCGGTTCCGGCTGCACAAAAGCATCTAACCACAGAGGCACAGAGACACAGAGAGAGGAAGGATGAAGGCGGAAGGGTGAAGGATGAATGAAACGGCGTATTCATCCTTCCGCCTTCATCCTTCCTCTCTCTGTGTTCTCTGTGCCTCTGTGGTTGAAATGGTTTCTTGAGTTCTACCGCTGCCGGCGTGGGTTCTGTCCGTTCGCTTTCGGACGCTGCTGGCCCGCGTTGCCCAGTCTGTCCAGCAGGCCGTTGCGCATGCGATTCCATTGCGAGTCGTTCAGCACGGCGCGCATGTCGACGAGCATGGCCAGCTCGCGCTCGAAGAGGCGGCCGCGTGCCTCCGACAGCTTCTGCGCGTCTTTGCGGATGACGGCGCGGTCGAGTTGCTGCTGATCGAGCTCGCCGCGGAGGTTGATGTTCTGCTTCTCCACTTCGCCGCGCAGATCGATCAGGTCGCTGGAGGCGTTGCGGAAGATCGTTTCGAGCTTCTCCTGCTGCTCCTCGGAGAGATTCAGAATCTGGACGATGTCCGGCCGCCGCCACCATTTGCCGGGCGGAAGGTTCGCCTGCGCGAGCGCCGAAGAGGCGAGCGCGAGAGCGATGAGGACGAGAGCGATCCGCTTCACAGCGAGCTTCCCTGGCTCGGCGATGCTTTCTCGTCCGGCAACCACGCTTCCCACTCGACGACGTTGTGGAAGTCTTTCAACTCGTCCGACTGCCAGGCGTCGTGAAGGTTGTTCGCCGCGGGGGCCGGAGCGACGGCGGCCGATGGTGCCGCGACGGCCGGCGCCGGCTGGTGCTGCACCGGCTTGACCGTCTCGTAGACGAGGGCGCCGCCGAGGAAGAAGGAGAGGATCGCCGCAGCAGCCACGCGCAGCGTGCGGGCCGTAGTCTTCGCATGGGCATGCTGTGCATCGACGCGGCGCATGATCTGCAGCCGCTGCCGCGTCCAGAACGTAGCCGGCTTCTCGGTGTTGCAGACGGCCGCTTCGCGCAGCTTCCGCTCCAGCCGGGCATAGCGCGCGGCGCAGTCGGTGCAACCGGCCAGATGCATCATCACCGGCATCGACTGGCCCGGCTGCGTGTAGTAGGTCTCGAGTAAATCTGCTTCGCTATAGTGTTTCATCGGGGCTTTCCTCTCTCAACGTGACCCATTCGGCGAGCTCTTTGCGCACCTTGTGGATGGCACGGAACAGATGCGCCCGGACCGTTCCGGAGCGCAACCCGAGGAGCTCTGCAATCTCCTCGAGCGAATGATTCTCATAGTGTCGCAGACGGAAGATGATTTTCTGCTGCGAGGATAACGTACGTTCGGCGCGGAGAATGGCCGCGCGGAGCTGATGGGCCATCAGTTGCCGCTCGGCATCGGGGCGATCGTCGACCGGCTCGAAGACGTACTCGACCTCGTTGCTGCGGTCGTCGTGCGTGAAAAGACCGACGAACTTGCGGCGGCGCAGCCAGTCGCGCGAGCGGTTGATGGCGATCCGCGTCAGCCACGTTTCGAATTCCGAGCGCCCCTGGAACCGCGCCAGGTGCATGTACGCCTGGATGAAGGTGTCCTGCGTGATGGTATCGGCCTCGGCGTCATCGCGGACGATGGCGTTGGCCACGCGGTAGATCTTGCGCTGGAAGCGCTCGACCAGGATTCCGAAGGCCCCGCCGTCGCCGCCCAGGGTTCGAGCGATGAGCTCCTGGTCTGACGGTGCGGATTCGCTGATCGGATTCACTCGGAATGTCGCCACGGTACCCACGACCCTTTGGACGGTCATCCTTTCCTTGCGTTTACACGATTATGATGCCCAACCCTTGCAAAAGCATCCCAACCCTCTCCTCGTCCACGCTGCGATGGCTTCCGTGGCCGTGCTTTTCTCGCTCAACTACATCATCTCGAAGATCGGGATGCATGTTTTCAACCCGTTGACATTCGCGTACTTACGGATCATTGGGGCCGCCGTCATCCTCAATGTCGCCGTCCGCGAGCGCAACGCCGCGCCCCTCGCGCCGGGCGATGGCTGGCGGCTGACCGGGTTCGCCATCCTCGGCGTGGTCATCAATCAATCGCTCTTCCTGGCCGGGCTGGCGCTGACCAGTGCGCACGCCGCCGCCATTCTCATCACCGCCGTCCCGATCTTCGCCCTCTGCGCGGCCCTCGTGCTCGGCCGGGAACGCCCCACGGCCATCAAGATCGGCGGCATCGTGCTGGCTGCTGCCGGCGCGTTGACCCTGGTGGGAGGGGAAGGGTTTGCCGGGACGACGAAATCGCTCATCGGCGATTTGCTCATCATCGGCAACTCCCTGTCGTACGCGCTCTACCTCGTCTTCTCAAAACCCGTGATGGCCCGCCTCTCCGCGCGCCGCGTGATCGCCCGCATGTTTGCCGTCTCCTCCGTTTTGATGATCCCGATCGCGGCCTGGCCGATGATGCACGAGCAGTGGCGGGCCATCCCGTCGCAGGCCTGGCTCGCGCTCGCCTTCGTCATCGCCGGGCCGACCATCGCCGGTTACCTGATGCAGGCGTGGGCACTGAAGTACGCCGAGAGCTCGGTCGTCGCCGCCTACACCTACCTGCAGCCGTTCTTCGCGGCGATTCTCGCCGCGGTGTTCCTGCAGGAACAGATCCGGCCGATCGCGATCATCGCTGGGGCGATGATCATCGCGGGGGTGTATGTGTCGGGTCGCGGGGTGAGGACGTAGTTGGCATTTCTCACAGTCTGCTTGAACCACTCGCCACTCCCTTCGTCGAGAGTCCTTCTCCCCCCGCGGTTTCTTGCGGGGGGAGAAGGTGCCGAAGGCGGATGAGGGGGCGGTGCTCGCGCTGAAGTTGCGTGTTTTCATGAGTTTGCTGGTACCTCGCAGCGGCGAGACGCCGCTGCGCCAGCCGGCGAGACGCCAGCGCTCCGGTGGACGCGCTTCGCGCGCCCTACTCCTCGATCCACGCCTGGTGGTATCGCACCGGTGGTGGCACCAGCGATGTGCGCAGGCCGCGCACCTCGGGCTTCTGCAGTACGAAGAAGCGCTCGTGGAAGAGCGTGGCCAGGGGCGCTTCGCGGACGACCATCTCGTTGAGCTGCCGGTAAATATCGGCGCGGTGCTCGCTGTCGTTCGACCGGCGCGCTTCCACGATCTCGGCATCGATCGCGGCGCTGTTGAAGTAGATGCCGCGTGCCGAGAGCGACTCGCTGTGGAAAAAGACGTAGAAGAAATTGTCGGGGTCGGGGAAGTCGGCCCACCAGTTGCCGCAATACACCATGCCGTGTCCGGGGTGGATCAGCGGCTTGCGCGCCTCCACGGCGGAATGCTTCGTCACGTGCACGTCGATGCCGATGGCGGCCAGGTCTTCGATGATCAGCGGGAGCTGGCCGGAGTTGTTGAACTCGTCCGTGTCCCAGGTGCGGTATTCGACGCGAATTCTGCCGGTGTGGCCGGCCTGGCGCATCAGTGAACGGGCCCGATCCGGGTCGTACTCGATGCCGCGGATGTTCTCGTCATATCCGAGCAGTCCCGGCGGAAGGAGAGACTTGGCGACGACGCCGAGACCGGCGAAGATACGCTCGTTGATTCTGTCGCGGTTGATGGCGTGGTTCAGGGCCTGGCGCACCTCGACGCGGTTGAACGGTTCGGTCGAGCAGTCGTAGGCGAAGTACGACGTGTGGAGCTGGATCGTCGTCAGCATGTACGGCGCGATGCGCGGATCGTTCTGCAGATCGTTGACGATGTTCAGCGGCACTCCGTGCGCGACGTCGATGTCGCCGCGCAGGAAGGCCTCCGCCACGTCGCGGAAGCTGCGCAGGTCGAGCCGGAATTCGATCTCGTTGAGGTGGGGAATGCCGGGGATGAAGTAGTCGCGGTTGCGCTGCACGAGCACCCGTTCGCCTTCGATGGCCCGAGCCAGGCGGAAGGGACCGGCGCCGACGGGATTCAGGCGGAATCGCTCCGGATCGCGCGCCTCCTCGGCCGGAATGATGGCCGCCTCGTGCATCGTCAGCAGCGACAGGAAAAACGCCAGCGGCTCATCGAGGATGATGTCCACCGTGTACTGGTCGCGCACCTGAATTCCGGCCAGCGTGCGCGTGCGTCCGGCGATCACGTCGGCGGCGCCGCGGACCTCGCGCATGATCCAGCTCGACTGCGAATTCAGCTCCGGCAGCAGCAGGCGGACCAGCGAATCGTGCACGTCCTTCGCTTCCAGTGTCCGGCCATTGTGGAAGCGCACGCCGTGGCGCAGGTGGAAGCGGTAGACGTGCCCCTGCTCCAGTATTTCCCATCGTTCGGCCAGGCTGGGCGTCAGCTCCGCTCCTTCGCCGTAGATCACGAGATGCGCATGGATCGTCTTCGACATGTAGCCGAGGGCCGCGGCGCCGATGTGGATCGGATCGAGCGTCAATTGCTGCCACAGCACCGTCGACGTCGTCAGCTTGCCCCCCTCGGTCGGTGCCGGCAGCGTGAAACGATCGAGCTCCGAATTCAGGAGCGTCGATTCCTGCGACAACGTATTGGCCATCTGATTCAGATCGCCGATGGAGACATTCGACTCGCGCGTGGCCTGCTGGATGACGCCCATCGACTTCACGATGGCCGAGCTCTCCGTCGCAAGCACCGAGGTCGACTCCAGCACGTTCTGCACGAGCCCCATGATGTTTTCCATGGCCCGGCTGATGGCGCGGCTGCCGCTCTCCTGCTCGGCCATGGCGCGCTTGAGGTGCTTGGTGTAATCGCGCACCATCGACGTCTGTTCGCCGACCTTGCGCGCCGTCAGCGACTGCTGCTGCGTGGCGCTGGCGGTCTGCTGCACCATCTTCGTCACTTCTTCGATGGCCGCCGTCGCCGCGGCGCTGCCGCGCGACTGCTCGCCGGTGGCGCGGGCGATCTCGGCGATCGAGCTCGTCGAGCGCGCGGTGATGTCGAGGATCTTGTCGAGCGTCTGCTCGGCCCGCGCCGTCAGGCCGACGCCGTCGACCACGCGGTCGCTGCTGATGGTCATCTGCTCGGCGGCGCGCTCGACGGCGCGCTGCACGTTCTGGATCAGCGTGCGGATCTCGTCCGTCGACACCGAGGTGCGCTCGGAGAGGTCCCGGATCTCGTCGGCCACCACGGCGAAGCCTTTGCCGCGCTCGCCGGCCTGCGCGGCGATGATGGCGGCGTTCAGCGCCAGGAGGTTCGTCTGACCGGCGATCTCGTCGATCACGCGAATGATCTCGCCGATCTCTTCCGACCGGTTGGCCAGCTCGCCGAGCGCCACTTTCGCCTCGTCGACGGCCACCTGGATCTTGCGCATCCCTTCGACCGTGCCGCTCACCGCCACGCGTCCCTCGTTCGCCGCATCCTTCACATACTTTGCGAGCTCCGCCGACTGTTTGGCCGATTTGCCGATCTCCTCGGTGGAGGCATTCATCTCCACCATCGAGCTGGCGGTCTGCAAGGCGAACGAGGAGAAGCTCTCCGTGTTCGTAGCCACCTGGCTGATCGACACGCTCATCTCCTCGAACGCCGAGGCCGTCTGCTCCACGAACTCGGCCAGCGTGTCGGCGATCCGGCTCACCTCTTCGATCGATGCCGACATCTCCAGGATCGAGGTCGAGGTCTCCTCCGCGTTTGCCGAGAGCTCCTCCATCGACGTCCGGACGTTGTTGATCGACTGATCGATCTGGCCGACCGATGCCGAGGTCGAGCCGGTGGAGATGAGCTGCTCGCCCGCGCTGCGCGCCAGCACCCGCGAACGGCCGCTGATCTGCCCGCTGGCCGTGGCCACGTCGGTCGCCAGTTGGGCGAAGCGGCGGATGGTCCGCTCCAGATTCGACACCAGAGCGCGCATAGCCGCCGACATCCGCGCCGACTGCGTCGTCAACTGGATCTCCCGCGCCGAGATCGAGAGATCGCCCGCGGTGATGCGGTTGAGCATCTGGATCGACGAGTCGCGGCGGCCGAAAACGGTGCTGAGCCACCATTGGAACAGGCCGATGGTGATGCCGCTGGCGACCGCGGCGGCGACCAGCGACGGCCACCACATGCGGAACGTCATCCCCGGCACGAGCAGGAGGAACACGGCGAACATCCCGAAACAGGCAGCTACCAGCACCCACATTTGCTGGGCACGCCCGAAGTGTCTTGTGCTCATAGGGTTCCCGCTTGCCGAGGTATGGCGATGCTACCATGCCGTCCAAGTGAACGACTACTTCACCGCGCGGCGTGCGCTGATCGATGAAACGCTCAAGAACATCGCCGCCCGCGCCGGCGCGCCCAGGCCGCTGGCCGACCCGCTGAAACACGCGCTCACCTCCTCGGGCAAGCGCGTCCGCGGCGTTCTGCTCATGGCGGTGGGGGAGTCGGCCGGCTGCAAAGCCGAAAAGCTGGCCGACGCCGCCGCGGCGATGGAGATGATCCACGCCTCATCATTGATTCTGGATGACCTGCCGTCGATGGACGATGCCCTCCTGCGCCGCGGACAGACCACGCTGCATCGCGCCTTCGGCGAAGACCTGGCCATCCTCTCGGCCGTGGCCCTGCTGAATCATTCCTACGGTCTGGTGGCGAAGAACTACGCCGCGCTGACGCCGCGCCAGTGGCCCATGCTGCAGGTGATCAAGCGCGTGGTCGACGCCGTCGGCTGGGACGGCACCATCGCCGGCGAAGCCGTCGACCTGCACAGCGAAGGCTCGCGCCTCGATTTCGACACCCTCGAGTTCATCCACTCCCGCAAGACCGGCGCCCTCTTCGTCGCCGCCGCCGCCGTCGGCGGCATGCTCGCCAACATCTCCCCCGCCGCCCTCGGCCGCATCGAAGTCTTCGCCAAGAACCTCGGCCTGGCCTTCCAGATCACCGACGACATCCTCGACGTCGTCGGCACCCCCGAGGACCTCGGCAAGGACGTCGGCAAAGACGTCGACCGCCTGACCTTCGTCAAGCTCGCCGGCGTCGAGGGGGCCAAAAAGCTCAGCGACGAACTGGTCGAGACGTCCCTGTCGTCCATCTCCAACCTCGGCCCCTCCGCCGCCCCCCTCCGCGAGCTGGCCACCCTCGTCCGCGACCGCACCCGGTAGCCCACCCGGGACCCCCCCTGGGACCGCGGGCGTCCCGCCCGCGCGACGCCGGCACGGCGGCGTAGTGTCTGGTCGGATGGAGCCTCCAAACCACCCCCGGGAGGCTTTAAGCCACACCCCGGAGGCTTTAAGCCACACCCCGGAGGCTCTGAGCCACCCCCCGGAGGCTTTAAGCCACACCCCGGTGTCCCTGAGCCACCCCCCGGAGGCTCTAAGCCACACCCCTGTGTCCCTGAGCCACACCCCGGAGGCTTTTTAGCCACACCCCAGTGGCTTTAAACCACACCCCTGTGTCCCTGAGCCACCCCCATGAGGTTCTCGGACACCGACAGCCGCGAGATTCGCGGAACACGGAGAGCGGGTGTCCCACCTCCTCCGGCCGCGGCGTCTCGCCCGGCGGTGGTTTCCGTGCAACCCTCACAACGTCAGCCAGGAAACCCTCCTCGCGACGGCAAGTCCTGCCCGTTCCCCGGAAACCCCCGCCGGGCGAGGACGCCCGTCGGGAGCAGGCAGGATGCCCGCTCTCCGGATCTCTCGCGTGGCGAGGGACGAGGCCTCGGAATGAACCGCCGGACACCGGCATTTACACCCCCGCTTCCGCGTGGTATTTTCCGCGCTCTTTTCCCCGCCCTCCTCGGGCCCAGGTAGCTCAGTTGGTAGAGCAGAGGACTGAAAATCCTCGTGTCGGCGGTTCAATTCCGTCCCTGGGCACCACTGGAACCATTCCGGTTGAACGATCTATGCCGCTGCACGACATGCTGATGCTTTGCGGGTACTCCGACAAACCGCTGAGAATCGACGCGACCGGCGGGTCAGATCCAGAATTCGCGTCACGTCGACCGCCTCAGCGACAAAACTCCCGTTCCAACCTCGGACGCTGTTGACACGCTAATAATCGCAACGCATACTGACGAACTCACTGCGACACTTCCAGCGTTAAGGGTTTCTGTCTTGAAGCACGTGAATGTTCACGTGCGGAAATTGCGCCCACAATGGACACGTCCGCGAACCCGCTGCGCACAGCCAACCTCGTCGAGCTGATGCAAGTCACGAGAGGCCATTCCACCATCGCTATCGGACTGATTGACGGGCCACTCCTGACAAGCCATCCGGACTTTCGCGATTCGAACATCCGCCAATGCGGAACGTCATCCAACGGCACGTGCTCACGCGTCGACAGCGCGGCCTGCCAGCATGGAACGTTCATCGCGAGTATTCTCTGCGCGCGAAGGGGCTCGGTCGCATCCGGCATCTGTCCTGGCTGCACTCTGCTTGCACGCCCCATTTTTCGGGACGGGGCCGGGCACGATGTGTATCTCCCGAGCGCAACTCCGCACGAACTTTCCGAGGCTATCGAGGAATGCATCGATTGCGGCGCGCGAGTGATCAACCTCAGCGTGGGTCTCGATCAACATTCCACGAGAGGCCAGGACGGGTTGCATGAAGCGTTCGATCACGCCGCCAGGCGAGGAGTGATCGTCGTGGCCGCAGCTGGGAACCAAGCGATGATGGGCGGCTCGCTTATCACTCGCCACCCATGGGTGATTCCCGTCACCGCATGCGACCAGTACGGCCAACCGATCAACATCGCCAATCTCGGCAGTGCGATCGGAAGAAACGGACTTCGCGCGCAAGGGGATGACATTGTCGGTCTGGGTACCGATGGCAAACCGTTCCGCATGATGGGAACAAGCGTAGCTGCGCCCTTTGTAACTGGCACCATTGCCCTCCTCTGGTCGATCTTCCCATCGGTCTCTGCGTCAGCGATTCGAAACGCCGTCCTGCATCCCAATGGGCACCGGCGAACGACAGTCGTCCCGCCCCTGCTGGACGCACGCCTTGCCTATCGTTATCTCTCGACTTTTCATTCAACGAAGGAGGACAATTCCGCATGGGGAATGCCGAACTAGCGCCTATGGGCCCGACCCTATCTGCAGATTCCTTGAGCAACCCGAGTCCGGCGACCGGTTCGAGTTCTTCGGGTGAAAGAGCAATCCTTCCGCAAAGCGGTGATGGTTGCGGGTGTGGTGGCCAATGCAGTTGCAGCGAGAAGCGTTCGGCCGAAGGACTGCCCAAGCCGCCCTCCTTCATCTATGCGATTGGTAGCATCCACGCGCGATTCCCCAACCTCGGACTGGAAAAGGAATTCGCTCAGGCGACGGGCCGAATGGATTCACGAGGAATCGCGGATCGCGCGCTGCTTCATGAATTGCTCGCCAGGACGGAGAATCGCTACATCGCGCGGCAGATGTGTTTCATCCTGACGATCGAGGGCCTTGATACATATCTACTCGCACCGCAGGATTCGACTGATCTTGAACTGCTCATCCAGTCTCTTCGGGAAGAATCCAACGTGTTCGATCTGGATGTGGTCATCGGACGCCGTGGTCCGATTGCGCCTCTTCAGCTTTGCAATGGCGTCATGCTGCCAATCGTCTTCGTCAACCAAGTTTACTCGTTCGATCGCAAGAGGTTCATCGACTCGATTCCTTTGCCCCCATCCGTGCCAAAGGGGCAAGCGGCGCAATTCCGCACCGTCGCCGACGACGTGCTAAGCAGGATCATGCAGTTGGCCGACAACGCAGGCGCGAGCGACGACCACAGGGCACTCAATTATCTAGCGGTTCGATACTCCGCGATGTACGCACAGAGCGTGCGGCAGAATCAAGCGGGGTCCTCTCTGTCGTACGTCGAGACGAAACCTTCGCGACTGTCCGGTCCGCGCAGAGTCGTCGATGTGATTCTCTCTTTTACAATGCGCGACACGGGTGTCGTTGAAAAGGTCTTCGTTCGAGTGGACGTGACTGACGAATTTCCATTTTTGGTGACCCCGCTTCAGCCGTATTTCGATCGTTAATCTCTGAATGATAAACGCCAGCAACAACTAGGAGGAGTCGCCATGGCAAACAGTGACATCGGGAGAATGCCCCGCTTTTCCGCCGATGCTTCCCTATACCGGTCGTCGAACAAGTACCAAGTATCGGCAATCTTCAGTCCGAATATCGGTGTGTTTCCGCAAGGCTGCGATCCGATCAAGTCCATTGGATGTGCCGCTGCGGTCATCACTTGTGCAGCGGACTGCGCCAGTGGCGTTGGCACCGCAACGTGTCTATCCTGTTTCGCGTTCGTTGGCGCGGACTGTTATGAATGTGTAGCCGGCAGCGGTTCAAGCGGTGGTGGTGGCGGTGGGACAAGGATTGGCGACCGGCGTCACTTTCTATTATTGTGACGACGAACCGTGACGGGACGCACATTCCGATTGCCACGAGTGTAAGTTGAAAAGGATATGGGTGGTGTCAGAGCTTCGTTTCGTCGAGTGTCGTGAATACTAATAACGCAGCGATCGTTGCTAGTCCCTAGGTTCCTCGCAAGCGTTCGCGTCTTCGCGTGAGATCAAAGCATTTCGTCACACCCTTGCCGATTTGCGGGCGCATAATCACGGCCTCTCCTCAGGAGGATGTCATGCGTGCTCTCCGGACTCGTGCGGCCGCGGTGTTGGTGCTCCTGGCCATCGGAGTGAGCGGCAGGGCCGGAGAAAACGATGCTCGGGCGGAGTGCAGCTTCAACCCGCGCGCGTTCCGGTCCGCTGTGATGATGTTTCATGAGCTGTCCGAACGCGCGGAGCTCGTCGTCCCCTCGGTGCACGCGGCCGACACGGCGGCTTCCTCCCGCCGCCGTCCCGTCCTCCCGCCGGTGCAGACACCGCTGACGTTCACCGCGAAGAACTTCATCGACGACGAGATCTTCGGAAAGATGGTGAAGGACAACATCCGCTGGACCTCGGCGTCGACCGACGAGGAGATCCTCCGCCGGATCACGCTCGATCTCACCGGCGCGATCCCGGACGCGGACACGGTCAAGGCGTTCGTCGCCGACACCTCGCCCGGAAAACGCGACGCCATGGTCGACAAGCTCCTGGCCAGCGACGGCTTCACCGACCGCTGGACGATGTGGCTCGGCGATCACGTGCAGAACGTGCAGACCGCGGCGAACACCAACGTGCAGTTCGGAGCGCGCAACTCGTATTACCACTACCTGCACGACGCCATCGCGGCCAGGAAGCCGTACGACCAGATCGTTCGCGAGCTGGTGGCCGGCACCGGCAACTCCCTCTCGAACGGCGCCGTCGTTTTCTGGGACCGCCAGCTCCAGTCGAATGGCCCGGTTCAGGATACCTACGACAACCTCTCCTCCTTCACCGGCGACCGCTTTCTGGGCATGCCCTTCGTCTGCATCTCCTGCCACAACGGTTTTGGGCACCTCGAGCTCGTGAACTCCGGCATGTCGCACCGCACGCGGAACGATTTCTGGCGCAACGCCGCGTTCTTCGCGCGCAGCTTCACCTCGGCGTCACCGCAGGATCCCGTCACGAAAACGGCCACGTACACGATCGCCGACGGTCCCCAGGGCGAGTACAAGCTGAACACGACCAGCGGTAACAAGACGCCGCGTGCACCGCAGAACGGCGTGGCCATCGCCGATCCGGCCTTCTTCCTCACCGGGGAGACGCCGCCGCCCGCCGAACCGCGCCGCCAGGCGTATGCACGCATGCTCACGGCGAGCCCGCAATTCGCGCGCGCGACCGTGAACTACGTCTGGAAGGAGATCTTCGGAGTCGGCATCGTCGAACCGGCAGACTCGTTCGATCTCGCGCGTCAGGATCCGGCGATGCTGGCCCAGGGCGCAACGCTGCAGCCGACGCATCCGCAGCTCCTCACGAAACTGGCCGAGTCCTTCATCGCCAGCAATTACGACCTGCGCGCGCTGATCCGCACGATCGTCGTCTCGAACGCCTATCAACTCTCGTCGCGTTATACGCCCGGCGCATGGAACGAATCGTGGGCGCCGTACTACGCGCGCCACTATCCGCGGCGCCTGATGGCGGAAGAGCTCCTCGACGCGATCCTGAAGTCCACCGGCGTCGCGGCCAATCTGGCAGTCAGCGGCAGCGGCTCCGTTCCGCGGGCGATGCTGCTGCCCGATCCGACGGAGGGCGGCACCTTCGCAAAGTTCCTGAACCATTTCGAGAGAGGCAACCGAGACGACGAGCGCGCAACGCTGACAGCTCGATCGTGCAGGCGCTGGCGCTGCTCAACGACCGCATCGTCACCGATCGCATCGACTCGACGAATGCCGCCTCGCTCGTGGCACGTCTGATACAGCAATCGGCCGATCCCGCCACGATCGCCGAAGGCCTCTACCTCAACACGCTGTCGCGCTATCCGACGGTGGACGAAAAAGCACAGGCGGTGGCGTACCTGAAGAGCGGCGAGCTGGCCAGGAAAACGGAAGACCTGCAGTTCGCGCTGATCAATAAGCTGGAGTTTTTGTTTAACTGATGAAACGAGTTCTCGGTTGTCGGTTGTCGGTTATCAGAGACTCAGGCGGCAGCTGACCACCGATAACCGATAACCAACTGACAACCGACAACCGACAACGCGCGCAGCGCCAGGAGCACCATGCGTCACAAGAAGAACTGCGAATGCGACCGTGGCGGCAGCTTCCCGGTTTTCGGGGAAGGCTTCACGCGCCGTCACTTCATGAAGCTGGCCGGCACGTCCGTGGTGGCGTCGTTCTTTGCCGACGTCGCCAGCGCCCGGTTGCTCGCAGACGCAACATCCGTCAATCCAACGCTGCGCAACTCCGCGAAGAACTGCATCCTCATCTTCCTCGCCGGCGCGCCGAGTCAGATCGACACGTTCGATCTGAAGGAAGGCCCCTGGACGCCGCTCGACTTCGCGCCGACGACGTACAGGTCGATCCGTTTTCCGCAAGGGCTCATGCCGAAGACGGCGGAGCAGATCGACAAACTGGCCATCATCCGCAGCGGACTGTCGTGGGCTGCGGTGCATCAGCTCGCGCAGTCGTGGGTGCAGATCGCGCGCAACCCCACCGGCGCCACGGGGCGCATCGCACCGCACATCGGCGCGGTGGTCTCGCTGGAGTCGCAGAAGACGCGCATCGCCACCGATATCCTGCCCGGCTTCGTCTCCCTCGGCGCCGCGCCCATGGTGAAATCAGGCTACCTGCCGGCGTCGTACGCGCCCTTCGGCGCCCAGCCGACGTCCGCCGGTCTCACTTCGCTCACGCATCCCGGCGGAGCGGCGCGTCTCGGCGATCGCTGGAATCTCCTCCACACCATCGATATCGACCGCGGCGTTGACGACGCCAGGGGCGGCCTGGGAAAGAACGCCTCGGACATGGACGCGTTCTACGGCCAGGCCAAACAGCTCGTCGATTCGCCCGACGCGAACACGATCTTCAGTTTCACCCCGGATGAGCACACGCGCTACGGCGCGACGGACTTCGGCGACTCGTGCGCCGTCGCGCGCAACCTCGTGGCCGCGCACCGCGGTACCCGGTTCGTGCAGATCACGTTCGGCGGCTGGGACCACCACACGAACATCTACGGGAAGACCGGCAACTCGCTCTACACGCAGATGAAGCAGTTCGATCCCGGCTTCGGGGCGCTGCTTGCCGATCTGTCGATCATGCCTGGCGTCGACGCCGGCAAGACGATGCTCGATGAAACGATGGTGGTGGTCCTCGGCGAATTCGGCCGCACGGTCGGCGACCTCACCGGCGCGGGCGGACGCGATCACTTGACGCGCATGTCCATCGCTCTGGCCGGCGGCGGCGTCCGCGCCGGCACGATGATCGGCAAGACCGACCCCACCGGCGCCACCGCCGCCGAATACGGCTGGAGCGCCAACCGCGACGTACGCCCCGAGGATTTGACGTCGACGATCTACTCCGCGCTCGGCATCGATTACACGACCGTCCGCCACGACGATCCGCTCGGCCGCGGCTTCGAGTACGTCCCGTTCGCGAAGGACGGAGTGTACGCGCCGGTGGATGAGCTGTTTTGAAGCGTCGCCCGATCGCTATGGAAACGATGACCGAACCCGAGCGTCCCCGCCGCCCGCTGCGCTCTATCGGCGCCGTGTTCGCCGGTCTGCTGTTCATCTTCATCGTCACGACGCTCGTCGACGTCGTGCTGCACGCCACCGGCGTCTTTCCGCCCTGGCGCCAGCCGATGTCGGATGCGCTCTTCGCTCTTGCGACGGCATATCGCATCGTCATCAGCATCGTCGGCTGCTACCTCACGGCACGCCTCGCCCCCGATCGTCCCATGGCCCACGCGCTCACGCTGGGCGCGATCGGCGTCGTCATCAGCGCCATCGGCACCGCGGTTACCTGGAACAAGGGGCCGGAGTTCGGCCCGCATTGGTATCCGCTGCTGCTCGTCGTCATCTCGATTCCGTGTGCGTGGGTTGGGGGGAAGATGTTCGAGAGGCAAAGGGTGGCGTAGTTTCGTCTCGTCGGTTGTCGTGAATGGAACTTGTATTGCTGGCTCGTTGACGTAGGGCTATCATTCTTGATGTTCTACCATTATCGAATTGACGTATGCCTCTCAGAATCTCACGAGGGCTCATTCCCATATCGAAGGCGCCAGTCGTCGGCGGTGCTCACGTTCCGTTGCGCATCTTCTCGATGATCAAAGACGATGCGAAATGGTGGGACGAGCACGTGCAGCCGTTCATCGATGCGAAGCCCGGTAGGGCGGATAGCGGATGGAATTGGCCGTGGAAGATCTTTAATCTCACACGGTTAGCGGGAGAGGCTCTCCGGCAGAGACCGAGGGCGTTTGTCGCGGGCGTGGAATGTGCTTCCCCTCCTACGTTTTTGCCATGCATCATGAGTCTGCTCGTAGAAACGTATGCCGATCTCGCCGACTCGCGGCTGGAGAGTGTCTTTCTTTGGTATCTCAGTCCGGCCCCGGAGGAATTCTTTCGCTCCGGCCGCGGAAAGGTCCTGGGCGCCGTTCCGAAAGCTCTGATGTCGATCGGGATGGACATGACCATCACACACAGTTACAACATCATGCGGCGAGGTCGTGTCGGCCTTCACGCGGCGCCGAGCGGCGGCAAGGAGCTATTCGACTGGTACAAGGATCCGGCGCGAGGTGGCATGATTGTCATTCCCAAGCGCCAGCGGTTGGCGGGGGGCTGGCGTCGCAACGATGGGCGCTACTTCTACCATGACGAAGCCACTGCGTTCGAAGTATCGCGCCGTCTGGACAGCCTCCGGTAGGGAGGGAGAATCGATCATGCCGACACATATGAGCGCATTTGCTGAAATCGCTGCTCGATACGGTATCGATCCTGACAACGAGGAAGCTGTCGATCATTTTTTCGACGAACAGGCTCCGTCGTTATCGGAGAGCGAGCGCGCCACGATTCTGGCTGAGCTTTTTGCTGCTCAAGCGGAGCAAGGTGATTCGCCAGCCCGAAAACGATACGCGAAAGGCGCTCCCGATCCCTCGACGCACGGCCGGTCGCCGGTTGCCGTGCCATTGCGCGCGGTCGATCCGGCGCGCGATGTTGCGGAGTTGAAAGCTGTTGCGGACGCGCTCCAGACCTGCATCGCCGATGTCCTGGCTCTGTCGCGTCTTCATGTGGACATCGACGTCAAGACGGTTGACGAAGGACGGTTGGAGCTCATCCTCGGCGGTCCCGAGGCGCAGCGCCTGAAGTCGGATGACAACGACCTTCTCGAGTCCATTCGTTATCTGGTGAAACGTGTCGCTTCTGCTCAGCAGGTGATCGAAGACGCCGACATCATCGTCCCTGGCGACGACGAAAAGCTCAGGGTCTTGGAAGACACCGGAGGAATGAAACTGCGCGTCGTAAGGATGGAGAGCATTGCCGTGGAAGCGATGTCGGTGCTGAGTGCCGCGGCCAAGCTCGATGTCTCAAAGAACGAGTTCATTGTCTTTCGAGACCAGGACACGGATCAGGTGTCGGTTCTCTATAAACGGGGGAAGCGAGAGCTCGGTCTGATTTCTTGAGGTCACAAAACACAAGCACGACCCCGCATGCCATGAGGCGGACCACGGTGAAACGTGAATGGCCTCGCGGAGCCCGTGAATGGCCTCGTGGAATCCATGAATGGCCTCGTGGAATCCATGAATGGCCTCGTGGAGTCCATGAATGGCCTCGTGGAGTACATGAATGGCCTCGTGGAGTCCGTGAATGGCCTCGTGGAGTCCATGAATGGCCTCGTGGAGTCCGTGAATGGCCTCGTGGAGCCCGTGAATGGCCTCGTGGAGCCCATGAATGGCCTCTTGGAGCCTGTGAATGGCCTCGTGGAGCCCATGAATGGCCTCCTGGAACCCATGAATGGCCTCCTGGGGTCGGTGAACCCCCTCCGGTCCAACTTTCCCGCCGCGCGGCCAGCTAAAAACCCCTCTTGGCGATCAGCGCATCCCCATCTTGCTCGCGTACAATTTTTTTTTGACCCGCGCTTTCGCTCCGACTGCGTGAAAAAGCACCATTTCCGGCACATCGCCACGCCTCGGTAGAGAGCGAAAATCCCCTTCAGTAACCTATATGGCACTATTTTTTTCCGGGTAGGGATTTTCCCTCCTCACAACTCTCCTCCTCACGTGACGGGCACAACCAGCCTCAGACGCCACTCGCCGCGGAACGGCTTCGAGCCCGTGCGGCTCCTTTGGGAACGCGTTTCTGCAACGCTGGATCGCTCCTGTCACAACCTTAATCGGCACGCGTACGAGTGCCGCATGCCCTGAGGCTCCTGATCAGAGCCGTCCGGGTAACCCGGCCGTGCGTCCGCGCGTGTGGCGCGCCACGCGGCCTTCAACAGGAGGAGAAATGTCCAAAACCGAAGCAGCGGGAGATGTGCCGCAGGTATCGGCCGATCCGGCCCCGGCACAGACCCCAACCGTCACGCATTACCAGCAGATCGCCGCGAATCTGGCCAGGGCCATTGACGACATGCTGGCGCTCATCCCCAGTTTCGTGGAGTCCCACCCCGACACGAACGCATTCGTCCGCACGCATCAGAATGTGCCGCTGCAGTTCATCGCCACGGCCGTGGCCGCGGTCGAGGCGAACCCCGAACTGCAGGGAGGTACCTTCGATGCCACCGAGGCTCGCGATGCGCTGCAGTTCATCGACGCCTTCCGACCGATGGCGGACCGGCTCAACGCCGCTGCAAAGAACCTCACTTTCAGCATCAACTCCCGGAAGGCAAACGCAGGGACGGGAGCGTTGGAGGTCTACGCCATCGCCAAGCGTGTCGCGCTCAATCCCCTGAGCACGACCGTGGCTTCGCATGTCGGCAATCTGAAGCGCGACCTGGGAAGACGCGGCGGCGTAAGAAAGAAGCGGCAGACGCCCGCCCCCGGCACTCCCACTCCGCTCCCCGTTTCCCCAATTGCCACGGAGTTAGTAATCGGAGGGTTCACCGCGGAACAGCAGGCATGACCGCGTGGCCCGCGGTCATGCCCTGACACTCACCCCATCCTGAGAGAAAGGAGTTCCATGTCGATAACGAAAGTACGACATCCAGCATGCTCTGTCATCCCGCTGCACATGGAGCGGCACCTGGCCGAGCAGGGGGACGACGGACGGAGTCCGGTGGTAACGCTGGCGGCCGTCCCGCTGGTCGTGAGACCTGACACGCCGCGATCAGCGTCTTCGGGGAGACGTTGGACGGCGTGACCGCCACCTTCAAGGCGGGGAAGGGCCTCGTCATCGGCGACGGCCGATAGACGTTGACAGTCGAGATGGAGCCCAAGCTCCACGTCGGCTGATGCAGTAGAGCCGGGGCTCGTCGATGCGGGCCCCGGCATTTGGTGCTTCACACGAAAAAGAAAGGAAATGTCATGAAACCAATTGACCAAATGACGCAACGATCGGCGGACGCACCTGGCCTACCAGATCGAAGATGTGCGTAGGGAAGATGTGCGTAGGGCCAGAGCTTCGATTCATCGAGTGTCGTGAATGCTAATAACGTAGCGACCGTTTCGAGTCTCAGATTCTCGGGTCGCAAGTGCTTGGTTTGTATATTGGTTACGAGCGGCCGAAAAACGAGGGTGTGGCCCCGATGAGTTTCCGAGTTTCCCGAACCTCACCTCCGCGCGACATCGGCCAATGCTATTCTGAAGAACGTCGGAGGGCGATTGGCCGCATGGCAAAACTCGTCTACGGATTGAGCCAGTCCCTCGATGGCTACGTCGACCACATGGCGCTTGGGCCGCCTGTGCCCGCGGCCTTCCGTCACTTCATCGAGCAGGTGCGCGGCCTGACGGGCGTCATCTACGGTCGCCGCATGTACGAGATCATGCGTTATTGGGACGAAGAGCTTCCTGATTGGGACGCGGAGGATCGCGAATTCGCCGTGGCGTGGCGGAGCCTGCCGAAGTGGGTCGTGTCGCGTTCCCTCGAGTCAGTTGGCCCCAACGCCACGCTTGTCGCGGATGACTTCGAGAAGGTGATACGGAGTCTGAAAGCCGAGCTGGCTGGCGAGATTGACATTGGCGGACCAGTCCTGGCGCAAAGCCTGACCGAGGCCGGTCTTATCGATGAGTATCGACTCTACCTCCGCCCCGTGGTGCTTGGCGGTGGCAAGCCATTTTTCGCCGGCCCCCGGCCGCCGCTCCACCTGGTGGCCAGCGAAGTAATCGCCGATGACTTGATTCGGTTGACGTACGTTCCTGCGTAATCGCGCCACTGGCCCGCCGACCGCGCTCAGAAATTCAAACTGGAGACACTACCCCCGCTATGCGCTGCAGTTCATTCTGCCAAACCACAGAAGCCCGCATCGCGTTGACGTTGCGCGATTGGTGTAGATACGCTGGTATGCCATGAAGCGAATCACGGTGAAGCTCCCGGACGATCTGGATGCGAAATTGCGCCACGAGGCGACGCGCCGCGGTAGCACGATCGCGGACGTCACACGAGAGGCAATCGAGGCGCGTGTGGGCGGAAGCGCGCGACGGAACCTCATCGCGGCAAAAGCGGGGCGAAGCGGACGGCGTGACACGGCGCGCCACATCGAGGAGATCATTCGGCAGGAGGCCCGCCGATCCCGCTGATCGTCGATTCCGGTCCGCTTTACGCCTACGTCGCGACGCGGACGACGACGACCATGAAGCAAGCTTGGAGCTTCTTGAATCCCATCCGGGGCCACTGCTGGTGCCGCAACTCGTCATCACGGAAGTTGCCTATCTCATCGAGACTCGCCTCGGCTGGACCGCGGAAGTGCGGTTCCTTGGGGATCTCTCCTCGGAAACTTCACGACGGTACCGTCCTCCCTGGCGATTGGATACGGATCGCGGAGCTCGTAGCTCGATATCGCGACCTCCCCCTGGGAACCGTCGATGCGTCCGACATAGCGCTTGCAGAAAGACTGAGCCTCGACGTCATCGCCACGCTGGATCGACGGCACTTCACGGTTGTCAGTCCGAAACACGTTCGGTCGTTTGCGCTGCTTCCGTGATCGGAACCCTCCTCGAGGGGGGAAGGTCGAGAGTCGAAAGCGCCTACGGGTGCTTGTCGCGTTGCCGATGTCCAGTCTTTCGGTACTTTCGACTTTGGACCTGACCCCTAGTCTCGAAACCTGATCGTCATCAGCATCGCCGGCTGCCATCTCGCGGCGCGGCTTGCCCCGATCGTGCCAGGGACGTGCACTCACCTTGATGTTCGTAGGATGTTCGTAGGGCCAGAGCTTCGTTTCATCGAGTGTCGTGAATGCTAATAACGCAGCGACCGTTGCGAGTCGCAGATTCTCGCGTCGCAAGTGCTTGGTTTGTATATGGGTTATGAGCGGCCGAAAAACGAAGGTGTGGCCCCAATGAGTCTCTCCCAATGAGTCTCTCAAGGACGGAGTGTACGAGCCGGTGAATGAGCTGTTTTGAAGCGTCGTCTGATCGCCTGCACATATCATGCGGAGAATGGAAACGATGAGCGAAGCCGAACGTCCCCGCCGCCCGCTGCGCTCCCTCGGCGCCGTGTTCGCGGGTCTGCTGTTCATCTTCATCGTCACGACGATCGTCGACGTCGTGCTGTATGCGACAGGAGTCTTTCCGCCCTGGCGCGAGCCGATGTCGGATGCGCTCTTCGTTCTTGCGACGGCATATCGCATCGTCATCAGCATCGCCGGCTGCTACCTCACGGTGCGCCTCGCCCCCGATCGTCCCATGGGCCACGCGCTCACGCTGGGAGCGATCGGCGTTGTCATCAGTGCCATCGGCACCGCGGTCACCTGGAACAAGGAGCCGGAGTTCGGGCCGCATTGGCACCCGCTGCTGCTTGTCGTGATCTCTATCCCGTGCGGGTGGGTTGGGGGAAGATCTTCGAGAAGCAATCGGGCGAGTAGAAACACCAAACGTCGCGATCTCTCGCGGAGTTTCTCGCTTCACTACCCGGCTTTGGCTCGTTGAGCGAATGTACATCCCCCTCCGCGAGCCCACTCGCCTTCTGAGAAGGAGCACGCTTCTGCCCACTCTCCATTTACGATGGTAGGGAATTCTTGTGTCCCGTCACTCCTACAGTAGGAGAGAATCCCATGACAGGAACCTGGAGAGTTGCAAGTCTGCTGCTCGTCGCTCTTCCTCTATTTACGTGCCCCGAAACGAAGCATCCCAGCGCTCCTCAGGGCAACGCCGGGCGATGGCACGCCCCGACAAACTCGGAAACCGTCCTGGTCTTTGTCCACGGCGTTCTGTCAGATAGCACAACCTGCTGGACCTATCGCGGGGCTAGTGGCTCGGTCTTCTGGCCCGATCTGATTACACTGGATCCGCGGTTCGCAAAGCCGGCGATCTATCTCGCCAGCTATCCAACGCAAGCATTCGGTGGCGACCCCGACTACGGCATTTATGACGCGGCGGACACCGTGTGGGATGAATTGCAGCGAGAGGATGAGCACCGCCGATCGCCAGTCTTGTCGAAGAAGAACATCATATTTGTGGGACACAGCACTGGTGCCATTATCATCAAACGCCTCATACAACTACATCAGCTTGAACTAGCCGGCAAGAACATCGGAGTCGTCCTTATCGCGTCGCCCTCGTTAGGCTCCAAGCTGGGTACAAGCTTGGCATGGATCTCAATGCAATTCAAAAATGAAATCGGTCACGAGCTCACCTGGAACAACCAGATACTGCGCGATAACGATAAACTCTTCGGAATACTCGTCAACAAACGGCCTTCATGGCTGCAGGGAGTCGAGGCGTACGAGCAATATCCGATGGGTGTCGCCAACGTTGCCAAAGTCGAGGTGGCACCGCAAGCCACTGCTGATCGAGGTTATTTCGGCCCGGCACATATACTCGCTGGCACAAACCACGAATCGAGTGTAAAGCCACCCACATATGATCACCCAGGGTATACCCTCCTTGTCGATTTCTATTCAACGTTTGTCAAGAACGTGTCCGCGATAAGCGACGTGCCGTCGGCGGTAGCGCGTCCATTTAGTGGTGCGAACATGCGCTGGCTCACATCGAGCGGTTCCGCGCGTCTCGTCGCCTTATCGCCAGATAGCAATTGGGTTGCTTACGTGGAGGCGGTGGGTGAACAGCAGCAGGTTGCGCTGCAAGAGGTTGGTGACTCCGACGCTCGTCCGCGCAGGATCGTTGGTCTTCTGCCGCAAGATTACAAGGCGCTCTCTTTCTCTCCGGACAGTAAGTCGATGTACTTCGTCCGTGCCGCTTCTGACGACCCTATTAAATCGGCGCTCTTCAAGTCCGACGTGCTTGGAACCAACTCGCGGATGTTGATCGATGATGTGGATAGCGGCGTAGCGGTATCTCCAGATGGTGGATTTGTGGCATTCATACGGGGCATAGAACACGCCACCCAGCTGATCATTTGCCGAAGCGACGGAACGGCATGCCGTGTGCGTGCGACTCTCCCACTGCCGAGTTTTTTCAGCTATGGCGCTACGCCGGTCTGGTTGCCGGGCGAAAACGCCATCGCTTGTGTGCAGGGGAATGTCAACGTCCCTCGATCGATGACCGTTCGCGCATACGCAACCGACTCAGAGAGAGACTGGCAGTTTGCACGAGACTCATGGTGGTCAATCAGTTCCTTGGCACCTTTAGGTCGTGACCGGCTCATTGTGGCCGCGGACTTCAATAGCGACATCAGGCATCGTTTGTGGGTGATAGCGCCAGGGAACCCTGCGAAGTCGCTGTTTCCGTCGGTGGACGACTATGGAAGTGTGACCTTGAGTTCAGACGGACGGCACCTAGCGGCGATCAACCGTAGTAAGGCTGTCGCGATGGGAATCGCGTTTCCTTCGGACAATTGGAGTGTAAGGTCACTGTCTCCGAATCATGAAGATGGAGGTGTCTATGGTGCCGCATGGACATCGAGGGGTGAGATTGTTTATGTCGAGAGCGGTGCGACTGGTCGTGAGCTGTGGTCGATGCGAGGCGACGGAACCGGAGCAGCACCACTCACACATCTGCAAGGCAACAGGTGGGGAGATGTATACCCTCGCGGATGCAGAGATGACACCATCGTCTTCACATCATTCAGTCCAAAGCCTACGGTGGTCTTGCGGTCTGGGGATGGCAGCGAGACGAAAGTCGGTGCGGGCTTTTTCCCGGATTGTTCTGATAATGGCCGCATCATTTTTACGACTTATGACTCAAAGAATCCGATGCATTCAATCGTGGATCGAAGTGGTCATGTTGTTCAGGCGCATTATCCGAGCAGCACAATTCTGCATCCAGCGCTGTCGCCGGATGGGAGAACCGTGGCCGGATTCATGCTCGATCAAAAACAGCATCGCTGGACGATCGTGATTGAGGATCTCTCCAATGGCACGACGAAATCTCTGTGGCATACATCGTTGCGCGATAGCCGGATGCCGTGGATACGTTGGCGTCCGGACGGAAAGAGCCTAACGTACCTCAGTCCGCGTGGAGGTTCGCTGGAGGTGTGGAAGATTCCGCTCGAGGGTACAGCGACCAGTGAGGCGTTTGTGGATGGCGAGACGGCTTTTGCGTTGGATTGGTCACGGGACGGCAGTAAGTTGCTTTACGCTGCGGGTAAAACGCGGTCAAATGTCGTGATGCTCGAAGAGCCCGCAATGGTTGGCAGTGATCGCTGATCGCTGGTGACTGGTGACAGCAGATTGTCCGATCGTGTGCTGCCGTTGGCATCTCGGCCCTTCTTGAGGCACTTGCTACTGGCGGTTTATCGGTCCGAGAGTCGCTCACTCCACCCCCAACCCCTCCAACCCCTGCAACACCAACCCCCGTCGCCAGCGCAACGGTTTGTTCGTCAATCGCAGATGGGGGAACGTGCGCAGTAGCGCGCGGAAGGCGATCTGGCCTTCCATCCTCGCCAACGGTGCGCCGAGGCAGTAGTGGATGCCGAGGCCGAAGGAGAGGTGGCGGTTGGGGTCGCGGAGGAGGTTGAGGCGGTCGGGATCGTCGAACACCGTCTCGTCGCGGTTGGCGGAGGCGAGGACGGCGTAGACGAGGGCGCCGGCGGGGAGGGGGGTGCCGGCGAAGGTGAGCGGTTCGCGGGCGTATCGCTCAGTCGCGGTCTCGAGAGGGCTGCCGAAGCGGAGGAGCTCTTCGACGGCGGGAGCGAGGATGGACGGATCGTCGCGCAGGCGCTGCATTTCAGTCGGGTGTTGCAGCAGGGCCAGCGTGCCGTTGCCGATCAGGTTCACGGTGGTCTCGTGGCCGGCGATGAGCAGGAGGAAGATCATCGACAGGAGCTCATCGTCGCTGAGGCGATCGTCGGATTCGTGCGCCGATTCGTGTTCGCCGACGAGGGCGGTGACGAGATCGTCGGCCGGCCGGGCGCGCTTCAAGGCGATCAGGCGCCGGATGTAGCGGATGAAGGCCATCACGTTCGGCACGGCGCGCACCATCGACCACTTCGACCAGTTCGCGGCGACGATGGACTGGGACCAGCGATGGAAGCGGTGCTGCTGCTCGGCTGGGACGCCGAGCATTTCGGCGATGACGATGGTCGGCAGCGGCAGGGCGAAGTCGGCGATGACGTCCATTCGATGGCGTTGTGGCATCGCCGCCAGCAGGTCGTTGGCGATCGTTTCGACCCGATCGCGGAGCATCTCGACGAAACGTGGCGTGAAGGCCTTCTGGACGATGCTTCGCAGGCGCGTGTGATCCGGCGGCTCGAGGTCGAGCATGTTGCGCGACAGCGGGCGGAACATGGCCGGCATCCACGGCTCGCGGTAGCTTCCGACCACATTCGCACGCGACTTTACGAAGCGCTCGTCTTTCAGGAGGGCGAGCACGTCGGCGTAACGCGTGACCAGCCAGGCGCGCTGGCGGCCGGGCAGCATGACCTCGTGCACAGGCGAGTCGCGCCGGAGTTGCGCGTAGTAGGGGAAGGGGTCGGCTTTGAAGGTGGGGCTGGTGATGTCGGGCATGGTTGCGTTGATGCGATGCGACGGAGCGCTGGCGTCTCGCCGGCTGGCTCGGCAGAGCTTGCCCTGAGCGAAGCCGAAGGGTCTCGCCGCTGAGGTTAACGACGAAATGTATCGCAAGCTCCAACGACCGGGGGCGAGACGCCCCCGGGCCAGCCGGCGAGACGCCAGCGCTCCGTGCCGGCGAGACGCCGGCGTTGCGTTGCGCGTGCGGCGCAAGTTCGCCTACGGCTCCGTCACGATGATCTGGCCGGACATGGCCGGCTGGTGCATCGTGCAGTAGAACGGGTAGACGCCTTCGTCGTGGAAGGTCATGACGAACGTCGTCTTCGAGAGCGGGGCGAACTTCGTCTGCAGGAGGACGTGGTTTTGCGGGTCGGTGAGCATGAAGTCGTGGTCGTCGTCGGGCTGGAGGTTCCAGAAGGTGATCTGCGTCGGCTGGTCGCGGCGGACGGCGAAGACCTCGGGGGAGAAGGCGTAGACCTCTCCGAACTGCTTCACCGTTTCCGCCGGGCCGGTCTCCTTGATGGCCACACCGACCGTGGTCACCAGCACGCGCGCGCTGGCCTTGCCGGCGCGGGCGATGGTGACGCCGTGTTGCCGCGGAGCGTGGCAGGCGAGGAGCAGGATCGGGATGACAAGCAGTCGTTTCATGCCGCGCATCGTGACAAAGCGGACGGCACGATGTCGAACGGTAATGATCAGAAATAGAAGAACTGCATCTGCACGGTGAACTCGTTCGTGGTGTTGCCCGTGTGCGGACGGACGCGCGAGTAGGCCCCTTTGATGTTGAAGTTGTTACCGTTCGGCAACCAGGTCAGGCCGGCCTGGAGCCGTTTGTTGTCGCGTCCGTTGTTGACGGCGGCACGGAAATTCTGGTCTTCCGCGCGGAGCCACGGCATGACCTTCGCGGGCGCCAGGTAGTAGCCGACTTGCGCCGTTACGTCCCGTTGCTCGGGAATGGCGGTGAACGTTGTGCCGCCGTCGAAGTGAAGCAGGGTGAGCTCTCCGTTGAAGGCGTTCTTGTTCACGGCCGGAATGGACGTGAAGACGTCCGCGGAGTAGCCCTTGTAGTTCTGCTGGTGATCGAGGCCGGCTCCGAACGAAAGGATTTTCTTGTTTCCGAGATAAATGCCGGGATAGAGGTAGCCGCTCTCTTTGTCCCATACGTTGTATTGGAGGCGGCCGGCGGTGCGAAGACTATTGCTGGAGCCGATGGCGCGGAATCCCTGAAATATACCGGCGCGGTATTCGAGATGGCCATCAGCCAGATAGCCCTTGGCCTGAAATCCGGTATCGCGGCCGACGGATGACTGGGTGGCGGCGCTCTGCGTGAAGGTGTAGGAGCCATAGTCGAGCGAGAGGAGCGTGGCGGCGCTCTCGAGGCAATTGCGGCAGAGAGGAACGAACATCAGGCCGGCGTCGAGCATGAAGGCGTCGCTCGACGGCTTCCATTCGATGAACGCGTCCTGGGTGATGAAGCCGCCGCTGAGGTTCTTCGGTGCTTTTCCGAGATTCGGATTGTCGGTCTCGAAGAAGAAGGTGACGTTCCTGGCCACCTGCCCGCCGACGATCAATCGGACTCTTCGCAGGTAGAGGTTCTTGGCATCGACCGTGGTCGTAGGATCCTCGGCATCGTCGGCCCATGCCTGGATCAAGGTGCCGACCTTGAAGAAAACGTCGTCGTTGACTTTGATCGTTGCCTGCGCCGAGGCGATGACGGGGAAAAGAAGCATGGCGATGAGTGAAGAAACCACGATCCGGTATGACATTCGGCCTCCTGTCGCGTTGCCGCTTGTTAAGTCACCTGCTTGTCAGTCCCCTGGCCGCGCCGACTGCAGCGCCGTCCACTCCTCGTCGGTAAGTCGTTCCTCGGCGGCGGGGTAGTAGACCTGTCCCATGTCTTTTTCGTGCGCGTGGAGACGGCGGTCGAGGTTATCGACGTATCCGATCAGGTGGCTTGAGCGGACGCCTTCGCCCAACTGTTGCAGGAGAAACCGCGTCAGCTCGCGGATCTGCACGTACTCGAGACGAAGCTCGCGCTGAGGGTTTCGTCCGGCAATCTCCGCCCGCAGGAGTGCCGGAACGAGCGAGCGCTCCTCGGCGTCGGTCCAGCGGCGGAAGTGCCGTTCGAAATCGACGAGGGCGACTTCCATGGCCATGCGATTCTCGCGGCGCAGCGCCTGCCGGAAATCGTCGAAGCGGCTGCGCAAGGCGCGTTGAGTCGAAAGCATCTCGTCGAGTCGCGTTCCCATCGTCGATCAGACTCCGGCGACCCCCGGCTCGATCCGGACAAAACCCTCATCCATCGCCCACAGATCCATCGACAGGGAGACGAGGTCATCGATCGCCGGGATCGGCCGTGCGTCCTGGGTGAGGTCGATGGACTTGATGTAACGGCGGCATGTCTCACACGCTTCGATCCGGACCAGCGGATGCTCCTCGGTGCGGAAGACGGGGAGTTTGTACGGATCTTCTTCAAAACATGCCGGGCAGCAGCCGCGATTGAAGTTCCACTCCAGGCCGCAAAGCGAGCAGCAGAGGAAGCGGAGGCCGCCATCTTCGGAGGATGGCGATTTGCGCACGCTGATCCACGGCCGGGCGCCGCAGAAGGGGCAGTGACCCCGCTTGTGACCGCGATCGGGCGCAACCCCGCGCGCACGAAGCACCTCGGCATACGGCTGGATGAGCAGGCGCGAGAGGTAGTCGTCGCCCGTGGTGGCGTCGCCATTCCAGTAGACGCCGAGACGCGTGCAGGCCGTTGGCAGGTCGTCTCGCAGACGATCGCGGACAGTGGCCGCCAACGGTTCCGGTCCGCGCTCGGCGATCACTCGGATCAGCGGCTCGTGAAGAGAGGCGAGCGTTTCCGCATCTTCGGCAAACACTCCTCGAAAGGTCCTGCTCTCCAGCGCTTCCGCCAGCCGGGCCTGTGCCTTGCTGACCAGAGCCGCGAACTCGAGAGGCTCGCGCGCGGGCTCGGTGCGGGCGGCGAGGAGCGAAGCGCGCGCGCCGCGTTGTTCGTAGACCGCGCTGATCACTGCTGCCGATTCTCCTTTTCCGTGACGTCACGAAACCATCCGGGATGATGGAATCGCGCCCAGACGCGGGTGACCGTGCCGCTGGTCATGGCGCGGAACGTTCCCGGCTCCGCCGCCGTGCCGAGGTAGATATGGCCGACGACGCTGAGCGCCAGAAGGATGAACGTGATGTCGTGCAGGAGGATGCAGATCTCGCGCAGCAGGAGCGAGGGGAACCAGAGCGGAAACCACATCGGAATGCCCGTGAGAATCAGCCCCAGCGCCGCCAGACAGGCCGCGTAGAAGAACATCTTCTGTCCGCCGTTGTACTTTCCCTCATCGGGCGACGGCTCCGTCTCCCAGCGCATGTACCGGAGCAGCGTCGGGCCGAACCATCCTTTCTCGCTCGAGCGGAAATGCATGTCGGGCAACCAGTGGAAGAATTGAAACACCGAGGCAATGAAAAACAGCACGCCGGCATAGGGGTGGATGACGCGTGCGGCATGGAGTCCGCCGACCAGAGCGGCCATCCAACTGAACAGAGGCGTCCAGATCGGCATCCCGCTGAAAAGCGCAACGAAGAAGGTAAGGGCCACGGACCAGTGGATGAGGCGCGTGGCCAGGCGATGACGGACGATGACGTCACCGACGGCGACGTTGTCGCGCCGGCGAGCGGTGACGATGGAGGGATGGCCGTGCTGCCCTTCCAGAACGCGGCTCATGATTCACCTCCAGCCGGCGGCTCTTTTGGTCCGTATGCCGTGTAGTGGATGAACGCGCCGATCACGGCCGCAAAGGCCGCGATGACGCCGAATGGACGGACGACGTTTTTCCAGGCGCGGACACCCCAGGGGACGTGAGGATCGACCGGCAGGCCGTACCACTCCGGGTGGCCGTGGCCGAGGATGGTCACGACGTTCGTACCGTTTACGCCGGCCGGGTCATAGAGCATGGCCTCGTTGAAGCCGTTCTCCTTCAACTGCGCCACCCGGGCATTGCCGAGTGCGACCATCTGATCTTTCGTGCCGAACTGCAGACAGCCGGTCGGGCAGGCCTTGATGCATGCGGGCTCGAGCCCGACCTCCACGCGGTCGACGCAGAGCGTGCACTTCGCCATCTTGCCGGTCTTCTCGGAGAACTTCGGCACGTCGAAGGGGCAGCCGGTCGCACAGTAGCCGCATCCGATGCACTGGTTCGGATCGACGTCGACGATGCCGTTCGCGTACTGCACGATCGCGCCCGGCGCGGGGCAGGCCTCCAGGCAGCCGGGCTCCGCGCAGTGCATGCACTGGTCCTTGCGCATCAGCCACATCGGATCGCCGCCCGAGGTGGTGCGCTCGTTGAAGCGGATCAGGTTCCAGAAGTTCGCATCGAGCTCGGGCATCGTCTGATACGTGCCCTCCTGATGCGTACCGACGGTCCGCAGATCGTTCCATTCCACGCACGCCGCCTCGCAGGCCTTGCAGCCGATGCAGGTGGTCGTGTCGATGTACTTCGAGACCGCCGGCGCATGGCGCAATCCGGTCCGGGATCCCCACATCGAGGCGGAGGAGCGCTGAATCTCGAGTCCCTGTTCGCTCATTGCCGGCTCCTCATGCCTTATCCAGCCGAACGAGAAATGCCTTGTACTCCGGCGTCCAGGTATTCGCGTCACCGGAGGACGACGTCAGGAAATTCGCCAGCGGCCCCTCGTGACCTTTAGCCGACGCAAAGCCCCAGTGAATCGGGAATCCGATGTGCCACAGATCTTTTCCGTCGATCTTCATCGTCGGCAGGCGCCTGGTGACCATGGCCGTCCCTTCGATCGAGCCGCGTGCCGAGGTCACCTTCACTCTCGAGCCGTTGGCGATCCCCTTCTGCGCGGCAAGCGGCTCGGGGATCTCCACGAAGAAGCCGGGCTGCAATTGATTGAGAACGCCGTCGAGCTGGTGCTTGGTCCAATAGTGGAAGTGCTCGGTGAGGCGGTAGGTGGTGCAGACGATCGGATATTGATCGGCGGTGCCGATTGCATCCTTGTCGGAGTGGAAGGTCAGGGCGGCCGGATTCGAGGTGACTTTCGGGTGCAGCGGATTGGCGATCGGCGCTTCCACCGCCTCGTAGTGCTCAGGAAGGGGACCGTCGACCAGCGATGGTGCGTACAGGCGGCCGACGCCCTCGGGGAGCATGATGAACGCGCCGAACGTTCCCGGAGGCGCATCCGGCTTCATATCGGGAACGTCGCCGGTCCATTTGGTACCGTCCCAGCGAATCCCGACGCGGGACGGGTCCCACGGCTGGCCCTGCTCATCCGCCGATGCGCGGTTGTACATGACGCGCCGGTTGGCCGGCCACGAGAACGCCCAGTTGTGGTACATGCCGAGGCCGCTCGGATCGTCGGCGGTGTTGCGGCGCTGGGCGTTGTTGCCGGCCTCGGTATAGACGCCGGAGTGCAGCCAGTTGCCGCACATGGTCGAGCCGTCGTCCTGAAGCTGGCCGAATCCGTCGATCTGTTGTCCTGCCGTCCTGGCCACCTTCGTCGGATCCTTCGGGTCTTTGATGTCGGCCAGCGCTTTGCCGTTCATCTCTTTCAAGACTTCGGAGAGGTCGGGATTGGCGGGATTCGCGTACGGCCAGATCACATTGAGAACGGCCTCGGCAACGGGACCGCCTTCCGTGCGATAGAGGTTCTGCACGGCCAGGAAGATGCGGGACAGAATCTCCTGATCGCTCTTGGCCTGCCCCGGCGGGTCGAGCGCCTTCCACTTCCATTGCAGCCACCGCGCGGAGTTGGTGAACGTGCCGTCCTTTTCCGCGAAGTTCGCGGCGGGGAGGAGGAACACCTCGGTCTGAATCTGTTCCGCCGGCGCGCCGCCGTACTCCTGCGGCGCCTTCCAGAAACCGGCCGTTTCCGTCTCCGCGTTTTCGACGACCACCATCCACTTCAGCTTCGAAAGGGCGGCGATCATCTTCTTTGAGTTCGGCCCGAGAGCGACCGGATTCATCCCGAAGGTGATGAACCCTTCGGGACCAGGCTCCTTGCCGCCGGCGCGCATGGAAGAGCCGCGGTACATGTCGTCGTAGATGTACATCCACGAATAGTTGCCATCGACCTTCGGCAGCCATCCGTAGCCCCAGTCGTTGTCCTTCGTCGACGCGTTTCCGTAGGTGGCCTTGAGCAGCGAGACCATGAATTTCGGCGTGTTGCTCCAGTAATTCATCGAAGGCCAGGCCTGCTTGTTGAGCGGCTGCGGAACGGTGGCCGTGTAGTACTGCTCGAGCGTCTGTTGGTCGCCCGTCGGCGTCTTGAGATATCCCGGGAGGATCTCGAAGGTGCCGGCGGTGTCGGTGGCTCCCTGGATGTTCGAGTGGCCGCGGAAGGCATTGACGCCGCCGCCCGGCCGCCCGACGTTGCCGAGAAGGAGCTGCAGCATGGCCGCGGCGCGGATCATCTGCACGGCCGTCGAATGCTGCGTCCAGCCGAGGGCGTAGGTGATCGTGCCGGCGCGCTGCGCGTTGCCGGTGGACGTCACGATCTCGGCGACCTTGAGGAACTTCTCGCGCGGCGTACCGCAGATGCGCTCGACCATTTCCGGCGTGTAGCGGGCCACGTGCTGCTTGAGGAGCTGCAACACGCAACGCGGATTCTGCATCGTCGGATCGAGGCCGTAGGCAGTGGTCTTCGGATCGGCCTCGTAGCCCCAACTGTCCTTGACGTACTGCTTCTTCTGCTCATCCCATCCGGAGAAGAGGCCGTCGTGGAACGCGAAGTCGCTCTTGACGATGTACGGAGCGTTGGTGTGGATCCGGACGTAGTCCTGATGGTAGCGGCCGGTCTCGAGCGCATAGCGGATCAGGCCGAGGAGAAAAGCGATGTCGGTCCCCGGACGAATCGGTGCATAGAAGTCGGCGACAGCGGCGGTCCGGGTGAAGCGGGGATCGACGGCTACCAGCTTCGCGCCGCGATTCTTCTTCGCCTCCATGAACCACTTGAAGCCGACGGGGTGGTTCTCCGCCGGGTTGCCGCCCATGGCAAGAATGACATCCGTGTTCTTGATGTCGACCCAGCCATTGGTCATCGCGCCGCGACCGAACGTGGTGGCCAAACTGGTCACCGTGGGGCCATGTCAAACCCGGGCTTGGGTGTCCCTGTACGGTACGCCGAACGCGGTGATGGCCTTCCACTGCAGGAAATTGAATTCGTTCGTGTCGGTGCAGCCGCCGATCATGGCCATCCCGGGATTGCGGTTGACGACCTGCCCCTTTGCGTTGCGGATGACGAAGCTCCGGTCCCGGGTGGTCTTGATATGCCTGGCGATGCGGGTGATGGCATCATTCCAACTGATCGCTTCCCACTGATTGGAGCCCGGGCGGCGCACTTTCGGTGTCAGAAGACGGTCTTTGTTCGTGATGTCGTCTTTGAGCGTGATCCCCTTCGGGCAGAGCGTTCCGCGGCTGATGGGATGATCGGGATCGCCCTCGACGTGCACCACGGCCGGTATGGCGTTCTTCGATCGGTCGCCCAGTGTGTGGATGATCACGCCGCATGACACCGCACAATAGGGACAGGTGCTGCGGGTCTCGATCGTACGGGAGATCTTGAAGGCCCGCATTTCCGCCTGTGCTTTCGACAGGTCGAATCCGAGCGCGATCGCTCCGCCAACCGTGGTCGCCTTCAGGAAGCTGCGGCGGGAGAGTTCCACGAGCACCTCCGTCGTCAAAGCCGTCGATCACGACGGCGAAGTCTGTCGGGCCTGCATATCGTGGGCCTGACCAGCAGGTTTGTCAACCGTCGGCTTGTCAAAGGACGTGACGCCGAGAAAACTTGAATTGGAGCTCGCCCGGTGGCTACGGCCCCAGGCCGCGAGAGCCGTCATCGTGGCATCGGGCATCGGTGACGAAGGGTGAGAAGCCGAGTGCTGCCGCCCGTTGCCAGATCACCGCGGCGTGGGAGGAGGCGGTGTTTGCGAGCGTGTGACTGCCGGCGGCGAGGAAACGCGGTCCGGCGTAGGGAGTGCCGTCGAGAGTGCCGAGGAACTCTCCGCGATCGGAGAGGATCGAGTATTCGCCTGGAATCTCGATCCGGAAGCGGCCGCCGGTCACAGGCATCCCTGCCACGCGCAGACATCCCACCGGCACGAAGTTGCGGAGGAGGAAGGCGCGGCCCTGGGGCGGGAAGCTGGGGTTGTCAGGGACGGCAACCATCGTTTTCGTTCGGAGCACGTCGGCCGCGATGGTGTCGTGCAAGCGGCCTCTCGAGATCGCCTTCTTCGTCAGTTTTTCCAGAACGTAGTAGAACGCGCGCCGGCGAAAGACGACCTCGCCCTTGAGGTCGATCACCGATTCGTTGGGTGCGGTCAGTGTCATGGCTTGTGCGATCAGAGTCATCGACGGGACCGTGTGATTGCGCCAGGGAGTGGTCACGCGCACGATCCAGAAAAGCTCGAGCGCCAGGATCGCCAACACCCAACGCGGTGCTCGATCGCCGCCGGCGGGCAGGAGCAGCGGGACGATCGCCGCCGCGGCGAGGGGGTAGAACGGCAGCCAGTGCTCCGTCTCCACGATCGGCCAGAGTGAGACCAGCGCCGCGCCGTAAATGGCTGCCGTGAGGAACACCAGCAGACGACGCCGTCGCACTTCGGCGTCGATCACATCCCGCGCGATGTGCCGCGTCACCGGAATCATCAGGGCGATCGACAGAGGGAGGAACAGCAACCGTCCCGGATGCTCGGAGGCCACGATGTTGTGCGTCACCGTGCAGTAGAGGAACGAGCTCCACGCGCCGCGCGCGAAGAAATATGCCGCGATGGCTGCCACCGGCGCGAGGGCGGCGGCGGTAAAACAGAGCGCACATTTCGCGATCCGGCGAACCGAAGTGCCTCGGTCGCGGGTGACGATGTGTGTTGCAATCGCCGCGATGGCCAGACTCAGCGCAAGCAGCGAGGTCTTGGCCGAGGTCGCGGCGGCGATGCCGAGGGCAAGGCCGGCAAAGGCGGCGCGCCGCGGAGTGAGAGGCCATCGCACCAGAATGGCCATGGTCGCCAGCCAGCTCGTGGTCCAGAGAATGTCGGTACGAAACTCGATCGAGCAAAGGAAAAAGTCGGGAGCGAAGCATCCGATCACGGTCGCCCAGATCGCGGCGTGCCTCGAGTAGCAACTGGCGGCAATCGAGTAGGTGAGCAGCACCATCGCCGCGAACAGCGGAAGCAGGGCGATGCGAACGAGGAGAAGTGTTTCCGGTCTCTCTCCGGCCAGCCGCAGCAGCGGCACGGAAAGGAGGTGGAACAGCGGCATGTGGTTGTCGAACAGGTCGCGGTACTGCAGCAGCCCGTGCGACCAGGCCCATACCACGTGCAGATGCTGCGTCTCGTCGCTGTCGATCCGGTAGCGGAAGACGAGCGCCACGCGCAGAGCGGCCGCGGCGAGAAGGCCGGCGATCGTGGCCACGGCGGCCGCGTCGCGGAAGCGGCTGCCGATTCGCGGCGACGGCAACGCCGCGGCGCGCTCGACGTCGAGCAGAGGTGTGTACTGACTCACGAATCCTCAGGGCGCGGGGGCCGCCGGCTTGCGCGGCACGTCGTTGTGAATCGGCGGCAAGGTCCGGAGAAAGCGATTGATCGCGCGCAGGTCGTCATCGGTCATGCGCCGGTTCTCTTTCCACGGCATGAACGGGTGAAGATGATTGCCGGACGGATCGACTCCGGTATGGATCGTCTTGAGGAAATCATCCTCGCTCCATTTGGCGATGCCGGTCGAGTCCGGAGTCAGATTGGATGGATTGGCCGGAAAGCCTTTCGGCGGATTGCTCATGCCCGCGAACAGGCGGCTCATGTCGGGCGTCGATCGAACGCCGCCGCGCGGCGTATGGCATTCGGCGCAAAGTCCGACGTGCTGGGAGAGGTAGCCGCCGTACTCCGCCGTCGCCGCTCGCGCCGGGGCCGTGACCGACTGCGCCGGTTTTGGACCCAGGAACAGTTTGCCGAGCTTGAACCAGATGCTCGGACTCTGCGTCACCTGATTGCGGACCGGGGGAAGACTCTTCAAGTACCGGGCGACGGCAAAGGCATCGTCGTCCGACATTTCGTGAAGCCACTCGTACGGCATGACCGGCGCGAGCAGCCGTCCATCCCTGCGCTGGCCGTTGCGCAAGGCGCGCACGATCTCCGCTTCGCTCCACGTCCCCAGCCCGGTCTCATTGTCAGGCGTGAGATTCGACGCGCGCGCGGTGCCGATCCGCCAATCGTGAAACTCCCGTCCGCCGCTGAGCGGACCGTCGGGATCGCGTTCCGAGGCGGCATGACATCCGCCGCAGGCGGCCACGTTGCGGACGATGTATTCGCCGCGAGCGGCGTCGCCGGACGCGCCCGGCGGCGGCGCCGGCAGAGGAATTTGTCCATGACTGCAACTCCAGCACATCAGCGCGAAACCGGCCAGGACAAGCGTGCTCGTGTATTTGCGTCTCATGCAAGGAACGGGTTGCAGAATTGGTTCCAGACTGGGTTGCTGGGTTGCTGGGTTGCAAGGTTGCTGGGTTGCTGGGTTGCAAGGTTGCTGGGTTGCTGGGTTGCAAGGTTGCTGAGTTGCAAGGTTGCTGGGTTGCATAAGGTTGCAAAGGTCGCCGGATTTTTCGCAACCCAGCAACCCTAGCAACCCAGCAACCCAGCAACATTCACCTCATCTCCGAACCCACGAGCCCGCGCGATCGCAGCGCATCGGCGACCGCCACCGCAATCGTCTGCGAGGCCACGGCATCCGGATGACCGTCATCGGGGACGCGATGGCGAGGATCGAGGGCTACCTGCAGGTACGGCAAGCCTGCCTGATCGAGAATTCGCCGCCGCAGCTCCCGCTCCCGCGGCTCCTCGGGGAAGAACTGGGGCACGACGATGAGCGGCACCGCGCCACGTGAGCGGGCCAGTTGAATCGTTGCGCGCAGGATCTGTTGCGTCACCTGAATCCCCTGCTCGATCGACTCCTCGCTGCGGTAGCGGATCAGCCGTCGAGCCAGCGTCAGCAGACGCCAGTGCCGGGCCGGAGGCAACCAGGTGAGGTTGAGGCCGAGGTGTGGGCGATCGTCGTCGAGGTTGCGGTCGAAGATCGCCGGAGTGAAGAGCGACACGACCGCCACCGGATGCTTGAAGCGCGGTAGCTCCGTCGCCAGACGCAGATAGGCCTGATCGGTGGCATAGCCGGAGACAGCGATGTTCGCGCTCTGGATGCCGAGGAGTGCGCCCGTTTGGGCGGGGATCGTCTCGCGCCAGAGGAGCTTCTCCCCAACCATCATCGATTCGCCGGTGAAGACGAGAGAGGGACGCTCGAAATCGACCGGCTCGCGGACGCGCGGCACGCGATAGCCGTTGCCATCGAAGGCGTACTGCACGCGGCGCCCGTTGTTGCTCTGGTACCCGACCCGCGAGGGAACGAAGAGCCAGCCGAGCCGCGCGTCGAGGTACCGCAGCGGCTCCTTCCGTTCCGGCACTTCCTCGGCGGCGCGGAGATGGATACGGCGCAGCATCAGTTCCGAAACGCCGAAGGCCATGAGCACCGCCAGCAACGTGCTCAGCGAGCGCGACGGATGGCCGGCGAGCGAGCGCGCGATCGGACGTCGCAGGAGCAGCGCGATGGCGATTCCGGCGATCGCGGCTGCCGCACGGACTTCCGTCTCCAGCCGGACGTACTGCGCCCGCGTGACGAAGAACCCCGGCAGGAAGTGACGGTCGAGCCATTGCTGATTTGCGGCGATCGCAAAAGCGACCAGGGCACAGCCCATGCATCCCACGGCAATCTCTGCAAGCAAATGCTTGCGGAATGAACTGACGACTGAGACCATCGCTATGTCATCTCCTGCGTCATCGCGACCTGCACCTGCGACACGGTTCGATCGCATTCTCACGCCGATCCATCACTGGATCTGGCGCGATCCCGATCGCCGGGTGCAAAAGTTACTCCGCTTCGGCGAAACGGAGACGGACGGCGGCCGCGACCTGCTGCGCGCCGCGGAGGTGACCTCCGACCCGCTCCTTCGCCGGCTCTATCTGGTGCACGCCACCGACGAACAGCGGCACGGGATCCTTTTCCGCCGGCGCGCCGCGGCCCTTCAGCGCAGTCTGCCGCGGCGCGGCGAGATGGCGTCTGTCGCGGATTGGCCTGCTCCGGCCGGGCATGGCCTCGACGACCTGCAGGTCGATCAGGAGTCCGACGGCACGATGCTGGCCTTTCTCCATGTCGCCGAAAAATCCGCCGCCAGCCGATTCACCGTCTATCGCAACGTATTGCGATCCGATCCTGCCACGCAAGGCGTCTTTGACGAGATTCTCCGCGACGAGATGTTTCATATGAACTACACGCTCACCCAACTCGTTCGCGTCGCGCCCGAGCGCCACCGCTGGCGTCTCTGGCAGGCGCGCCTGACCCGACTCTGGAAGGCTTATCTGCGCCTGGCCAGCGCACTGGCCGGCGCCATCGGCGGAGTCCTGCTGACGATCTACTACTTCGTCGTTCTGCCTCCGTTTGCCTGGCTCGCCAAACGCGCCGCGAAACGCGAGCACGCCGGCTGGACGCCGGTCTCGCCGGAGCGCAACAACTCTCTGAGGCGACAGTACTGACATGAAGATTCTCGGCATTTCCGCGCACTATCACGATGCCGCCGCGGCGCTGGTCGTCGACGGCGTGCCCGTCTGCGCCGTGCAGGAGGAGCGACTATCGCGCCGTAAGAGCGATGCGGCCTTCCCGCTCTGTGCCATCGAATGGTGTCTCGATCACGCCGGCATCGAGCCCGAGGCGCTCGACGCGGTCGTTTTCTACGAGCGCCCGATGCTGAAGTTCGAGCGCATCCTCACCTGCGCCCTGCGCGCCTTTCCGCGCTCGTGGCGCATGTTTCCGAAGGCGATGAAGAACTCGCTCGGCGAGAAGGTCTGGGTGCGCGGCATCATCTCTTCCCACCTCGGCGTGCCCGGCCGCAAGGTCCTCTTCACCGAGCATCACCAGTCGCATGCCGCCGCCGCGTTTCTCACGGCGCCGACGCGCCGCGCGGCCATCCTGACCACCGACGGCGTTGGTGAGTGGGCCACGCTCTCCGTCGGTCACGGCGAACGGCGTGCCGACGGCAGCACGGACATCACCCTTCTGCGCGAGATCCGTTTCCCCCATTCGCTGGGCATGCTGTACTCCACCTTCACGGCCTACCTCGGGTTCAAAGTCAACGAAGACGAGTACAAAGTGATGGGCCTGGCCGGCTACGGTCAACCGTCGATGATCGATGACGTGCGCAAGGTCATTCGCCGAACGCCCGACGGCTCTTTTGTCCTCGACCTCGACTACTTCGACTTCCACACCACGTCCGCGCGCTCCTATTCGTCGCGGTTCGTCGATCTCTTCGGTCCGCCGCGCAATCCTTACGATCCGATCGATCTCACGACCGACGAAGGCCGCCGTTTCGCCGGCATCGCCGCGAGCGTGCAGAGCGTCCTTGAAGAGATGCTGGTCGGCATCGCGCGCGACCTTCAAGCCGAGACAGGCCTCTCCGATCTCTGCCTCGGCGGCGGCGTGGCGCTCAACGGTGTGGCCAATGCACGCATCCTGGCCGAGTCGGGATTCGACCGCCTCTTCGTTCCTCCCGCTCCCGGAGATGCCGGATGCGCGCTCGGCGCCGCGCTTTACGCCGACCGCATTCACTTCGGAAATGCCGACCGCGACGTTCCCGACCATCCATTCTGGGGGCCCTCGGTGAGCGGTGCCGAGCTCGCGCGCGTGGCCGCGGAAGACAATCAACTCGTTGACGCGCTCGACGAGCAGACGCTGATCGAGCAGACAGCCGACGATCTGATGACGGGTCGTATCGTCGGCTGGATGGAGGGAGCACTGGAGTTCGGTCCGCGCGCGCTGGGCCACCGCAGCATCCTGGCCGCGCCGCACGACGCCGCCATGCGCGACCGCATCAACCGCGAGATCAAATATCGCGAGCAATTCCGCCCGTTCGCGCCCGTCGTGCCGATCGAGGCGGCGGATCGCTACTTCGAGCTGCCCAACGGCGGCGCGCGCCTGGCGCGCTTCATGTCGGGCGTCTTCCCGGTCCGTCCCGAATGGCGCGAGCGGCTGGCCGCGATCACGCATGTCGACGGCACGGCCCGCGTGCAGGCGCTGGAGCGCGAAATGGCGCCACGCCTTTACGCGCTGCTCGAGGAGTATGGACGCCGCAGCGGAATCCCCGTCCTGCTCAACACCTCGCTCAATCTGGCCGGCGAGCCGATCGTCAACCGAACGGTGGAGGGCTACTCCACCTTCCTTCGCTGCGGCATCGACGTGCTGGTCGGCGACCGCACGCGCGTGCGCAAGCGCGGCTCGCTGCTGACGAAACGAAAGGAGGAAGTGGCATGATCAGGAAACGCGGCAGGATCCGGCGCGGCGTCATCGTGTTCGGCAGCGCGGCAGGATCGATCTCGGAACTGGCCTCCGGCCTCTGGCGAAGCGAGGCCCACAAGCGCTGGCTCATCCCATTGGCTGTCTTTCTCTGTCTGACAGGATTGCTGCTGATCCTGGCCACGACCGTCGAAGCACTGGCGCCGTTCATCTACTCGATTTTCTGACGGTGGACTTCAACGATCTGCTGGCCTGTCCGACGTGCCAGGGCACGCTCACCGGGGATTGGGCATGCCGTGGTTGCGGCACATCGTTCGGAGCGCCGGACGACATCCCCGACCTGCGCGCCGCTTCCGACGCGCGAACGGAAACGGTGCGCCGCTTCTACGAGCGCGATCCCTTCCCCGGCTATCCGCCGAACGACAGCGTCGACTGGCTGCGGGCCCGCGCCGAACGGAGCGTATTCGCGCGCATGCTCGATTCCGCCATCCCCGGCGACGCCACGATCCTCGACCTCGGATGCGGTACCGGCCAGATGAGCCTTTACCTCGCTCGCGCCGACCGGCTCATCGTCGGCGCCGATCTCACCCGCGCCTCGCTGAAGCTCGGCGCCGCCGCGGCAACCCGCTTCGGACTCGATCACCAGGTCCGCTTCGTTCAGACCGATCTGAATCGTCCCGCCCTTCGCAATGGCGGATTCGACATCGTCTACTCCTCGGGTGTTCTGCATCACACGCCCGATCCGCGCGCCGCCTTTGCGCGCATCGTGCGGCTGGCCCGCCCCGGCGGAATGATCGTCCTCGGCCTGTACAACGCCATCGCCCGAATCCCGCTGCGATTGCGCCGCACGGTGGCAAGGCTGACCGATTATCGATTCACGCTCTTCGATCCCGTGTTGCGCGATCGCAGGAATGAGCCCGCACGACGCGAGGCCTGGCTCCGCGATCAATACGAGCACCCCGAGGAGCACCGGCATACGCTGGCCGAAGTGCAGGGATGGTTCGCCGAGAACGAGGTCGAATACGTTCGCGCCTATCCAAGCGCACTGCTGGCAGAGGAGTCGGAGGATCTCTTCGCCAACGCCGGTGACGACTGGAATCCCGAGCAACTGCTGGCGCAGATCGGATGGATCAAGTCGCTCGGCCATGAGGGCGGACTATTCGTCACCGTAGGCCGTGCCGGCGGCTGAGAACCGCTCACAGGACCGCGGGCGAGACCTTCCCCGTCACGCGTACGTTCTCACCGAGCATCTCGGTGCAGAAACGCGACAGCTCCTCGTTGGAGAAGTCGTCCCAGGCGCGGCAGGTCTCGTAGGTCATGAACTGTACGTCGCAACAGAGCAGTGTCCCTTCCTGCTTCTGCCGCGCGAGTTGCCAGGCGTTGGCGTGCTCTTCCAGTTCAGCGCGCGTGAGCTGCGAGGCGTTCTCGATCGTTGCCGCGTATCGGAAACGGAGCTCGTCGTCCCCGTACCGGCGGAAGCCGCGGCAAAAGAGGCCTTTCTCCGCCGCGATCCGGCAAACGGATTTTCCCTCTTCCTGCATTGCGATCAGCTTCCGGCGCAGGCGCGCCACGGCGGTTTCGCGCGTGACGATCGTTTCATTCGTCGTGTTCCGGTGCAGGCGCGCCCCGGCAGGATCGCGTGTGACGATGGTTTCATTCATCTTGCCCTCCTCGTGTTTCGCGATCGAGCACGTCAATCGTGCGGTTGAAGAGACGCTCTGCTTCCTCGCGGCTGTTGGCGATGGCGGTCATTCCGAATTTCCCGAACTCCGAGACCGCCCCGATCATGTGAAAGACGACGCCGGTCGTGGTCCGGTGGTTGAAATCGAGCCGGTTCATGGTGACGATCTCGATGAGATCTTCCGGGAGAAGTCCTCGGTACGCCTCCGACTGGACGTTGTCGGAGGCGCGGTAGTACTTCGGCTGCCCGTCAAGGCCATGCAGCAACCCCGAGGTTGGATCCACCTCGCCTCCGGTGAGGAAGCGAAGCGCCAGGGTGGGATGCGTCGTCCCTCCCATCCGAAGATTGATCTCGATGGCGGACAATCGCCACCGATCCATCGGATCATTTCTGGTAGCGAGGAAATCGACGGAGAGCCGGCCGATGACGCCGCGAGCGGCCAGTGCCTGCCCGATGATCAGAGCCTGGCGCTGCAGCTCGATGCGGTAGTCATCGTCGGCCGGAAACACACAGCCGAGGAAGACCTGCTTGCATGGTCCGCCGAGAATCTGTTCGTGGGTGGAGGCGAGGATCACTTCCTGCCGCGGGTTGATCCGAAGCTGTACGCTCGGCGAGCGCACCTCGAGCGCTTCGATCATCTCCTCGGCGACACCGCCGCCGGCGGCGAACTTCGACAGAAACGTCGCAACCGATTCCGATTCGACGGAGAACTGCAGTTGATGCAGCGTCCGGAGAATGGAAGCAGCGTCGGCGACAGGCGGGTATTCGAAGCGCGCGATTCCTTCGCCGGAGAATCCGTCGTTCAGTTTGAGCAGCGCGCGCCGGGTCTCGGGCCGGGCGGCGCGGATGGCAACGAGCGCGCTGACGATGTCATCGACCGTGTGAAGGTCCTCGCGTCCGTATGGCCGATCGACTCCGATGCCGGCAAAGAGCTTCCGCGCGCCTGACTTCGATCCGTAGCCGATCAGCCGAGGATCCGGCGCATTCAGCGGGATGTCGAGCCGGACAGCCAGTTTGCGTTCCAAAGGAGTGGAGTTGTAGACGGTGAGATACGCACGTTGCGAATCAGGAATGCTGGCGCGGATGCGTTCGATGACCCGAGGACGCTCGAGAATCTTTTCCGTCAGGGAGCGCGGGGAGCTGTCGTACACGCAGAGAAGCGTCAGCCGCGCCCGCGCATGACTGGCCGGGATCCCCGCGAGAAGGTTCAGGTAGTAGTCGAGAACGACCGGATGGAGTGGCTGTGACGTGACGTACACGACGCGCGCTTGCGGATTCCTCAGGCGCATGAGCAGAAAGAGCAGCCGCTCTTCGTACCAGTGGATGGCGGGGATCTTGGCCATCTCCGCCTGATCGAGCGTGAGCGACGGCACAATGACCGAGGTGTAGGCCTCTTCATCGCCCGGGAAAACGGTGTCCCACAGCGCACAGAGCCGCGGTTTGAGGCTCTCAAAGGCCTCGATCTCGATTTCTTCAGCGCTGGAGACGATTGTGGCCATCGGGCAAGCCGTCATGAGTGATCCGTTCGCATGTTGACCGAGCCGACCGTCCGCCGCGGAGTCATTTGATCGACCGGCAGAGCCGTTCCGATCCGAATGAGCAATTGCGCCGGGGTCTTCGAGTCCGCAAGCATCTTCACGCGCTCGCGCAGACTCTTTACTTCGATTGCCTGATTGAGAAATGAGTACTGAAGGCCGGCGTCCGTGATCGTCAGCAACAGGTGCTCGAGCGCTTCACCGGCCTGGAGCAGCGATACGCGATCGTCATTCGCGCAGACGATCACGAGCTCCGATGCGCTGTCCGCGAGGCGCCGGTCGCGGGGTCCATGCCATGCGCCTGCTTCGAATTGACGTACAAACCATGAGGCGCGGGACGCCAGGAAACGAGGGACGCCGAAGGCTTCGGCGGCGATGCCGTCGGTGTGCAGTCCGTCATCCGCACGAATCCAATCAGCCATTTCGGCTCGCAAAGCCGGACGCGTCATCTGAACCCGTTCGGCGTAATCGATCAACTCCGCGGCCTGATGCTTCTCGTCCGGAAGAACGACGTTGAACGTCTCCGGAAACCGCTCGAGAACGTCGCATACGCGCGACCATGCCCGGGGACCGATCGGCTTGTGATCGAAGAGCGCGCGATTCGTATGCCGTTTTGGAATCGCGGCGAAGAGCGAGGAGAGGTGGGGATCGGGGAGGCATGTCTCGCGGACATTGATGGAGGCAACCAGCTCGTGCTCCGGCTGGGTGTGGTAGCGGACGCTGGCCGTGAAACCGAAGTGCGCCGCGGCGATGCGAAAGTTGGTGATTGCGGCGCCGACGCTCATGAGCAGTTCCCGGTCATCGGGATCGATGGTCGTGAGACGTCGCGAGTAATCAGCGTAGACGTCGACTCCATCGGCCGTGATACGAAACATCCACGGTTGCGTATTGCGGCTCGACGGCGCCAGCACCGCGAAACGCAGAAGAAACTGCATCTGATCGTGCATCGATCCGATCTCCTCGAATTCCGACACGTCGATCTGCCACGGCGTCACTCGTGGATCGAATGTTTCATGCATGCGGCTACTGTAGGAACGGGCGTTCGCACGGATGGATGTCCGGCGTCATGTGGACGTGTGATCGCGCGCACACGCGGGCTCATCATTCATCCTTTGACGCAGACGATTAAAGGCTTCCATTCGCAATTCGCGAATTGCGAATGGTTAGCAACGCTACTTCCCCGCCGCCCGCCGCCGCCCTGTCTGGGTCGTCGTCTTCCAGAAGCGCAGCATCGCCCGCAGTGCCTCGGGAGAATTCTGTGGCGCGACGGCGCCGAGCTGGTCGTGCGAGTTGACGCCGTGGCAGGCGCTGCAGACGCGCACTTCGCCGGGCTGGAAGGTCAGCCAGTAGCGCTCGCGGACGACGGGCGTGCCGGTGCCGTCGGTCAGTTGCCAGCTCATGGCGCGGCGGGCGGGGACGAGGGCGGCCATCGAGCCGTCGGCGGCGATCTGGACGCTTCCGGCCGGGCCGGTGGTCGGCGGATTCTTCACCGCGGCGTCGTGCATCGTGCGGGCGAGCACGCGGCGTCCGGCTTTCGGTGATGTGGTGCCGCCGAGGCCGCGGAGCTGGTCGGCCTGGAAAAGCTGAAGATGGGCGACGTCGTAGACCTTGCCGCTGTCGGTGGCTTTCTGCGTGCTGCTCCCCGCGACGTGGAGGTTGTACGGCTGCTGCTTGTCGGCAGCATCGCGCGAGGTAACGTTGCGGCTGACGATCAAGGCCAGACCGCGCGCGGCGAGGTTGGCTCGGAACGCGGCCGGATCGACGCCCTCGTCGCGGAAGATCTTCGCCTCCGGTTCCTCGAGCGCCGTCGTGCGGAGCGCGGGACGGAGACGCGCGCGGACTTCCACCGGATTCAGCTCCCACATCGTGCCCGACCATGTCACCAGCTCGTCGGGATCCCAATACGAGACGTTGCCGGAAATGCCGGACGTCAGCAGATCGCTCGGTACGTAGACGCCGTTCTGCAGCACCATCGTCCGAAGGCGAAAGGCGTAGCGCGACTTCGGAGCGGGGCGCGTCCCGTCGTTGCTGTCCCCTCGGAGCTCGCTCGTATGCACGGCCAGCAGCGTGCCGTCGGCGAGGGGGAGAGGATCGCGATAGTGACCCGACGCATCGGCGGGCGGTGTTCCGTCGATGACATCGCGCGTCGATCGTGGCGTGATGTAGGTGACGATGATCTTGTCCGCCGGCAGCCCCGGCTCCGCGCCGAAGCGGACGATCTGTCCGGAGGCGTGCGTCTGGAACTCCGGCGCGTCGACGGCGAAGTAGACGCCGGGATGGGCCGGGTCCTCGTGCAATTGCAGGAGATTCTCGACCTCGTTCGGATTGGTCCGGCCGCTCGATGCGGCGATGAACTCGCGCACGCCGCTGTCGCCGCTCATGCTCTTGTCGAAGTAGCTGTGGAGCTCGTGCCGGCCGACGTGGTTCATCGTCTCTTCCGACGTGCCGTCTTCGTTGATCTCCCACGGAAAGAAGTGGTTGATGCTGTTGCCCTGCAGGTTCGTGCCGGCCAGGAGATCGGTGCGCGCGCTGCGCGGCTCGGGGAAGACTTCGACGCCCGCGCCGCGCGCCGCGCCCGCGGACTCATCGGCGTAGTCGAATGTCCCGTACGTCCCCCCCTCGGTGGCATCGGTGTCGGCCTGCTGATCGCGCTGCAGGTGATCCCAGCGCGTGAAGATCACCCGGCCGAAGCTGTCGATCGACGGGGAGAAGAGGCCCGACGGCGTGTGATTGAGCATGCGCAAGTCGCCCGTAGCCGGGTCGAGGCTCCAGAGTCCCGTGACCGTCGGCGCCTCCTCGTACTCATCGAGCTGCGGATAGAGGTGCGGCTCACCGCCGCGCGGCCGATCCGAGGTGAAGAGGATGCGATCGTCGGTGCCGTAGAACGGGCTGACGTTGTTGTAGCCCGCCGGTTGATTGGCGATCTTCCTGATGACGGGCGTGTCAGTCTCGCCAAGTCCGCTGATCTCGTAGATCTGCCAGACGTAGTCCTCCCAGACGTACTGCTGCTTCGGCGCGCCGACGACCATGCTGAACAGCGCCTTCGTACCGCTCCAGTGGACCGACGGCTCGCGCACCGCGATGGCATTCGCCCCCTGCATCCCGCTCGCCCCGAAGCCCGCCGCGCGCGTGAGGTTCTTCGTCGTGCCGTCGGGATACCGGATCCAGAGGTCGCCGCCGCGCGGTGCCGCCTGAACGGTGGCGATCTGGTTGCCGAAGGTCGAGGCGACGGAGGTGAAGTCGCCGGGCACCGGCACCTGGCTGACGAAAAGAATCGGATTCGCGAGGACAACGGCGAGGAGGAGGCTTTTCATGAGGAAGTAATTGTCTCCCTCGAACGACGAACGTTACGTGCGCCCGGTCACGATCTCGCGAACGACTTGATCACGCGGAGACGCGGAGACGCGGAGGAGACGGCGAGAAACTTCTTTCTCCGCGCACTCCGCGCCTCCGCGTGAGTTCAGTCCAGAAGGCGACAGTCATTGACTGATCTGCAGCAGGTGCAGCGACGTTCTGGATTGGGTGACCGGCATCGGCCGCGCGCCTTTCATCATTAGCCAGAGCAACTGATTGAAGCGCGCGTCATCGATCCGGTCCGGTCCGCGGAAGTCCATTCCCTCGGACAATTTCGCGGCCGCGGTCTTCGCCGGGTTCATCTCCTCGAGACTCGTCTCCGGCGTGATCGCGGCGTACGGGGTCAGGTCGGGTGCCGCGCTGAAGACGTCTGCCAGTGACCGGCTGAAGTAGTCGAACTTTGAAAGGCGGTCGAGACCGAGGATGTCTTCGATGGCGGCGATGACGTCGGTGGTGTTCGCAAAGCGGTGGATCGTCCCCGGGCGGTTGTATGCAGAGATGACCAGCAGCGGTCCGCGATGCGAGTCGACGTGATCGGGGCCGGCCTGCGAATCATCTTCGAGCACGAACACGACCGTATCGCGCCAGTACGGCGACTTTGATAACGCCTCGACGATGCGCCCGAGGGCGAGATCGTTGTCCGCCATGTAGGCGCGCGGCGAGTGGTATTTCGGATTGCCGCCCGCGGTGTGATCGGAGGCGAGGTGCATCACCTCGAGCGCCGGCATGTTGCCGTCGGCGACGAAACGCTGATGCTCTTCGATCCAGGCATCGGCGCGCTTCTGGTCGGGGATCTCGACATTGAACGGCGGATAGATCGGACTGATGTCGCCGCCGAGCTCCGCCTGCGTCTTCGGCCAGCCCTGCGGCCCGTTCACCATCTCGCCGTAATCGCGGAACGACACGCCTGCCTTCTTCGCCAGCGTCCAGAGGAAGCCGTTCTCCGGCTCGTCGATCTCTTCGCCGTCGATGGCGCCGCGGCGGTCGGAGTAACCCGAGGGTATCGTCTTCTCGCCGAAGTCGGTTACGTACGCCGCGGTCGACCAGATGTGCCCTTGCGAGCTGACCTCGGCGTTGGTGAAGAAGCGGTCGAAGAGTCCGAAACGCAGGGCAAGAGCACGATGGTTCGGTGTCGAGGTCCTGTCGAAGAAGACCAGGCCTGGATCGCCGTCGCCTTCTTTCAGGTCTCCGAAGATTTGGTCGTAGGTGCGGTTCTCTTTGATGATGTAGACGACGTGCTTGAACGGCGGATAGCGCCGCGGGGGATGTACGGCGTTCCAATTGTTCGCCACCGCGACGCGGCGCGAATACCCGGCCAGCGCGGTGGTCTTTGCAATGATGCGCAGCGTCCCGTTGAGCTGCCCGAGCGCATAACCGAGGGGGCGCTGAATCCCCAAGCCCGGCGTCGGGCCGGTGGGATTGGCATGACTGCCGTGCCCCTTGCCGTTCAGCACGAGCAGGTCAGATCCTGAGCCGGCGACGGCGGTCGGATACCAATCGGTAGGGATCCGTCCTGCCAGTTTCCAGGTGTCGAGGTCGAAGACAGCCACGGCGTTGTTGTCGCCTTCGGCGACGTAGAGCCGCGTGTCGTCGAGCGCCAGCGCATTTGGCGTGCTCCCTTCGGACGGCCCGCCCGGCGCGCGGTCGCTCAACATGCGCACGATTTTTCGTGAATGTGTGTCGACGACAGCGATGCGATCGCTCCCCGCCAGCGCGACGAAGAGCCGCGAGCCTGACTTGTTCGTCGCCAGAGCCGACGGATGGCGTCCCACGTGCAGACGGGCTTTGCGAAAAAGCGTTCCATCCGGGCGCGCGTGAAAGATCGCGATCGTGTCGCCGCCCCAGGCCGAAACGTAGACGTTCCCGTCCGCGGCCACCTCCACCGCGTACGGGTAATGGTCGGTCGGGAGCCGTTCGATGGCGGATGTGGCCAGATCGACGACGGCGAGCGCATCGCCGACGTTCTCGGCGACGTAGAGATAGCGGCCGTTCTTCGATACGGCCAGTCCGGCCGGATAGCGCGAGCCGGTCTTGTCCTCTTTCTGCTTGCCGAGGACGATCTTCCGCTCCAGCGCGGCGGCGCCGTCCTTCCCGTCCTTCCACGTATAGCAGAAGACCGAGTCGTCATTGCCGCCGGAGACGTACAGATGCGCCCCGTCCGGCGAGAAGGCGATGCCGTAGAAGGCAGCTTCCTGCTTGATCGTCTGCGTGACCGCGCGCGATTTCAGGTCGACGATCTGCAACCCCTGCTCGCGCCAGCCGCTCAGCACGACGGCAGCCTTCCCGCCGCCCGGCGCAATCGCCATCCCCAGCGGCATGCTGCCGAGGTCGATCGATTGGCCTGCAGGATCGAGGCGCACGCCGGTCGCCAGCGGAGAGGTGAATTGCGCATATGCCGTGAGGGCCGCGCAGAGGAGGAGGATCGAAGCGCAGAGTGTCTTCATCGTTGATGACCTGATGAGAAGGATAACGGCCATCTAAAATGGCGAACGTCATGATTGCGTCACGAACGCTCCTTCTGTTGCTTGCCGGTTCCATCGCGGCATTGCCGGCAGCAGCCGATCCGCTTGCCGATCTTCGCGAGGTTCTGCATCGCTATCCGGCGAAGGCTCCGTTCGCGGCCGGCGTCGGTGCTCTTTCTGAAGGCGGGAAACGTCAGGAAAGAACAGTGGAAGTTCGCCGTCTTTGGCGATCGCCTCTACGCCTCGCGCAATGAGCAGGACGATCGGGCAAGCGCACTCGGCAAGAGCGTTGTTACTTCCCGATCTGTGACGTATTCACCGAGGTAGACAACGAGGGCGGCCTGGCGGCCGCCCTCGTGACTACTTACTGGAAACTCACTACGGCTTCATCGCTCGTTACGGACCCGCAGCCGTTGAAGACGCGGCAGGTGTATTTCGTTCCGCTTGGCGTGCTGCTGCCGCCGACGGTGAGGGCATTTGAATCCGCGCCGAAGATTGCCAGCGGCATGGCATCGGCCGGGCGCTGCTCGTACCACTGGAAGTGCAGGAGCGCACCCGAGGCATTGACGCTGATCAGCACGACCTGCCCAACGGTCAGCGTTTGCGACTGCGGGTGCGTCGTAATGGCCGGAACGACGCAGTTGACGGTGACAGTCGCCACGGCGCTTTGCGCGGAACCGCACGAGCTGGAGGCCACGGCGTAATAACTGGCCGTCTGCAGCAGTGTGACGGTCAGCGACGATGCGGTCTGGCCACTGAGAGGTGTGCCGTCGATCGCGTACCACTGAAAGGACACGCCGGTGCCGGTGGCGGAGACGTTGAGTGTCACGCTGTCGCCGTACGAGATCGCCTGGGAGATCGGATCGGTGGTGATGTGAGGGGCGATGCACCCGGTGGTGACGGCGATCGAGACGATGTCACTCTCCGCCATGCCGCAGGCATTCGTGGCCACGACTTTGTACTGCGTCAGATCGACAGCCGGGCTGACGGCGACGCTCGCCGAGACCGCGTTGGGAATCGCGGCAAATGCGGCATCGCCGGGTGCCTTGACGTACCACTGGTACGAAGGCACCGGCGATCCGAGAGCGCCGGCCGTGAGCGTGATTGGCTGGCCGGGCCCGACGCTTCCGTCCCGCGGTTGCGTCTGGAAGACCGGCGGACTGCATGGAGGATCGATCGTGATCGATGTGCTGTCGACCGAGCCGCAGTCGTTGTAGACGCGGACGCTGACGAAAACCGAGGCAGCCGGCGCGCCGACGAGCAGATCAGGTGCATCGTGGTTGATCGCCGAACCGCTCAGGCTCCACTCGTAGTGCAGGTCCGAGCCGGTGGCGACGACGCTGAGGAGTGCTGACTGCCCGAAGTTCGAGAAGCGGGGCGGCGCCGCCGGCTGCTGGGTGATCACCGGCGGCGTGCAGAGATGGATCACGAGCGATTGACTGCTGATCATGCTGCCGCACTCGTTGCCCGCGCTGATGAAGTACTCCGTCAGATCTTCCGGAGGGGTGACCGTAACCTGCGCGGTGCTGCCGATGGTTACCCAGGTGCCGTTCGGCGTGTGCTGGTACCAGACGATTGACACCGGCTGATTGCCGCTCACGTCGGCTGACAGCGTGATGCTCTGGCCTGCCGTGATCGACGTCTGCGAAGCGGTCATCGAACGCACCGCCGGGCTGCCGCACGTGGTGCCGAATACGATCGTCGTATAGCTGCTCTCCACGGTGCCGCAGGCATTCGAGATGCGGACGAAGTACCACCCAAGGTTGTACGAGACGTAATTCGAGAGCGTCGCTCCGGCGATGGGGATGCCGGCGCCATCGAGATCGCGGATGTACCACTGGTAATGAAGGTTCTCGCCGCTGGCGCTGACCCCGATGACGGCCCCGTTTGTGGGAAGGGTGACGATTTGGGCCGGCGGCTGGGTATTGATGACCGGCGCGCTGTTGCATGGACCTCCGGCACTGCCATTCACGGTGACGGTGGCTGTGACGCTGGTGGCGTCACCCAGCGCGCCGCTGACGAAGACCCAGTACGCGGTCGTCGCGTCCGGGGCGACCTGCAGCGTTGCACCGGTGGCGTTCGCCACGGGTTGCGCGTAGTTGGAGCTGTTGCCTACATACCATTGATAGTGGAGATTGCTTCCAACGGCGATCACGGACAGGGTGGCCGGCGCTCCGCTGTTGACCGTCCACGATTGCGGCTGGGTGGTGATGCTTGTCCGTATCAGGGTGTGCCGGCCCGGCACGCAAGCGGCGGCGTTGAGGTCGTCGATACGGCAGCGGTCGACGAGGACGTTGATGTCGTAGTTATGGGTGCATCCGTAGAAGACCCGATCGGGCGGCAGAGTCCAGGTGGCAGCCACGCGGTCGGTCAGGTCGAGAATAATCTGGCCGTTCGCGTCGAGGATCTTGCCGGTTTGGAGCAGCTTGCGGAGCCATTCCTCGGGGAGCCGATCGCCGCTTTTCAGACTGGCTCCGCACAAACTGCCGTCGCCGGTTTGCACCTCGGAGACGTCGGCGTTGGCGGCCAGCGCGGCCAGATGGTTTCTCGTGGCGTTGATCCACGTCACCAGCACATCGCGCGCGGCTGCCTGACCCGTGACCGGAGCGCCGTTGAGCGCGGCATTCGCCGTCTGCCGGAAATGGTCGTAGGCGTCGTTGTTGAAGAAGTCGTAGCGCGCGGCGCCGGGATAGAACGGCACTTCCGTGACTCCGGTGCCGAACTCATGGCCGGGCGGCGTGTCGTCCACGGCGTATTCGTCAGCGACGCGATCGGGGGTGTGCAGCAGTGAGGCGTTGGCGCGCAACCAGTTGTTCATCGCCACCGACGACCAGAAGTGCCACCGCGCCGTCGCATGCGTCGTATGCCACAGCGCGCGCAACGGCCGGAGCGCGGTGTCGTTTGCGGACGGTTTGGACGGTGAGTTGATGTGCGTGATGTCGTACGTCGAGAGCTCCGCCCGGCCGTCCGGCATCCTTATTTCGGCCGTGATGCGGTATTTGATGTCTGTGACCCACTGATCCTCGGTGAGCGTGGGGAAGTTGAGTACATCGGGGAAGGCTTTTTTCGGGCTGATGTTCAGGTCCCAGCTCGTCAGGTCGTGAGTGTCGCGCTCGAGTCCCTGGACACCGCCCCGATAGTCATTTGCGGAGGCCTGCCAGGTGACGTCGCGGACCTTCATCAGCGGCGTGCCGTCCCACTTCAGTACGTCGACGATGACGTGAAGCGTGCTGAAAACGGAGGGCGTGGTCATCTTCACGATGGCATGACGTCCGTCGTCGAGACGCTCGCCGAGGCTGAACAACGTGCTGTCGCCGAGATTGGGCTGGGAGGCCGGCAGGGGAAGGATGTTGGCGGAGTCGATCGAGAAGTTGATCGGACATGTGGGATCCAGGGGATTCGCGGCGCAATAGTCGCAACTGGTGCCGCAGGCAACCGGCGTGGCGGTCAGCGAGGCGCTGATCGTGGTCGGCACGAAATCGGCCGTCTCGAGGTTCTTTACCGTCACGACGGCGACGACCTGCACGTCGGCCGCGGTGCTGTTGATTCGCACCGGAACGATGTACGTCTTGTTCTGGCTGACGCTCGTGATCGTTCCTTCGTCGTGGAAAGGAATCGCGGCCGTTGACAGCGCGGAGATTCCCGCGCCGCCGGCGTATTTGACGTCGACCGTCCAGAAGTCGCCCGGCCGTCCCGAGCCTCCGGGCTCGGCCGTGTTGAGGGTGTAGGTCAGATTGACGGTCTGCGTTCCCTTCGTCGCGTTCAGGACCGGCGAGGATTGCGAGACCGTCGTGGTGCCGCTCGTCGTCGCCGAGGCAGCAGCGTCGCTGACGACGTTCCACCCGATGCGCTCCTTCATCCCGTGTGGTTTGGGGTGAGCCTGATCGGCACGGACCATCGGAGTCGCGTCTTCACGCTCCACCTCGACGTGCCACGTCGCAGGGCTGGCCGGTGAGAAGGTGAAGTACGGATTGAGTTGACCGGTCTGGACCTGTCCGTTCACGTACCAGGTGAATTGCCAGTCGGGATCGAGGTTGATGCCGAGCACTTGCTCGCCGAGGATGATCGAGCCGCCGGCGTGGACGTCCGCGCTCGGAAACGCCGGATTGCGCTGGATGGTATCGCGGATCTCTTCGTGCTCGATGCGGACCACCGGATTCACGGCACCATAGAACGTCCGGACGTGCTGTTCCTTGCAGATGCTGCAGAACGGCGTAATCGCATTCAACGATGCGGGAAGCGACCGCATCAGGCAGTCAAGGTCCGGCCGATACCAGCCGGTGTTCATGCCAAAGGCGCCTTCGTACAACCCGATACCGTGGAACGTGCAGGTTTGTGGCCTGTCCGGCGTTTGTGGCGTGGCCGCCGAATGGTTATTCGGACAGATATTTGCCGTGCCATTGATCCAGCGCTGCCATTTCGGGGACGTGGTGCTGTTCGTGATGTTGACCGCGCATGGTGTACCTCCGGCAATCGAATCGGAGCAGCCGTTATTGACGCCGACCGAGCCATCGTACTCATCCTTCAGCTTGAGAAATGAGTGTCCGATCTCGTGAACGGCGATGAAGGAGCTGAGGGGATCAGCGGAAGCGACTGCGCGGTCTCCGCCAGAGCCGCCGTAGAAACTGTCGTTGACCATGATCAGCACGATTTCCGGCGTGCCGGTGACGCATTGCGAGATTGCCGAGGTCACGGCCGCGGCATTGATGGTCAGCAACCGCTGGACCGCGGGAGCGCCGGAGCAGAATGTAGAGCCGAACGCGGTCGAATGACCTGGCGCTGTCGGCTCGGCGGGATCGGCGAGCGAATGGTCCGTGCAGAGCGGATGAATGGCCCCTGCATCCCGGGAGGCAATAAAAACCCTCTGGTCGGCGAAGTAGGTGCGGTAGCGGTCCCATGGCGAGGTGGCGAACATCCTCTGCAGCGCTGCATCCGTGTGCCGGTTGAAGAGTGCCGTTTCATCGAGAGTTCCGGTCCTCCGGTAAGCGTCACCCAGAACCACGATGTTGATGCGGCCGGGGATCAGCGTCGCCGCGGGCGTCGCGCAGTACTGGATCGGTGCCTGCTCGGTGGTGACATCTTCGGCGCGGATGGCGTTACGCGGCCTTTTAAATCGAGCGGCGATCTGTTCGAGACTGAAGGATGAGTGCGAGGCCGGCCTCCAGCCTTCGAACGTTACCAGCGAGGCTTCCTGAGGCACCGTGACGATGAAGATGGGATTGGGGATCGGCAGCCGTGAAAGCGCCGGCTTGCCCGAGGCATCGACAGTCTCCTGGATGTCCCATAGCTGCACCCTGGCGATCCCTCGGTAGACGATCTTTCCCGATCGGGCGATCCCTCGCACGGCAAGATCGCCGTAACCGGTGTCAAGGCGCATCTCGTCCGTTTCGGCAATCGTGGCATTGAGTTGCTCTTCAGTGGCATATTTGAGGTTGGGCCAGTCCGCGCTCCGCCAGTACTGCGGCTCGAGCACGCCGGTGGCGTCGTCGAGGCGGAAGGTCATGACGTGCACCGGCACGGGGGGCTGCGTCTGCGCGGCAGCGGCGCCCGCAAGGGCGAGCGCCGCGAGGAGCATCGCCATCAGCCGGATGAGAAGATGGTTCGTGTTCGACATGGTGGACTCCTCGCTAGTGGGTCGCGGTCGTGGCCGCGTTCACGGCACCGTCGGCGATGGCGGGTTTGACTGTGATGGAGAAGCTCTTGTCGGCGTCGAGCACGAACGCGTCCGCGGCCTGGTAGCGCATGCCGTTCTGCACGAATTCGCAACTGACGATGTAGGGCCCCTCCGGTAAGTACGCCGGGAAGGTAATGGCGCCTTTCGGGGCGCTGGTCTGCCAGAAGGCGTAGTGGTTGCGTTGGTTGGTGAGCCGCAGGGGGACGCCTTCGGGCGTAACGCCGGACGGGGCCAGGATAGTGCCGGTGGCGTGGTAGCGGCCGAGGTCGAATCGGGTCGCGCCCCGCCACGTCTTGCCAACCTGGTCAAGCGCGCGCAGCCGCAGCTCGTACGGGCCGAATTGGTCGAGAAGAAGATCGCGTAATCCTGTTTTGTCGGAGGCGAACGCGCTGCCTGCTATTTTGATCGTGAATCGGGAGGCGACGTTCGTGATGATGCCGCCGCCGGTCAGCTCGAGCTCGACGATCTTCTTGATGGCGACGGTGTTTCCGTAGGCGTCGATGAGGTGCAGAGTGAATGACGTGAAATCGCGCGAAACGACGCCGTCGAAAGACTCATCGATCTTCAGAGTTGCGCTCGTGGCGAAATCGCCGGAGGCGAGGACGATGTCGATCGTGGCCGGCTGTCCGTCCGCGATCGTTGCCGAGGCGCTTCCGCCGATGTTGACGAATTGCACGGCGGTGAAGCGATGATCCCCCGGCGAGACGGAAACCGACACGGTGCCATCGTCCGCCGTCGTCGCCCTCTGTTCGTCGTCGACGAGGATGTTGACGCCGGCGCCGGCCGGGACGTCGGGAGCGGAGAAGACACGTACGGTCACTGGCACGGGAATGACCGCCGCGGCGCTTTGCAGACAAGCCGAAAACGCGTCGATGGCGTCGCTGATCTTGGCAATTTGCTCCGCGGGCACGCTGTGAAACGGGGTCGTGGTCAGAACCTGCTTCGCCAGGGCCAGTTGGCTCAACGCCGTGGTGTAGCCGTCCGGCGCGTTCGATCGTGCCGCGGTCCAGGCACTCTGCAGCTTCGACAGCACCTGCTGCTGGCTGTCACGAGAGAGTTGGGCATTCGCGACAGCCAGCCGCGCCGCCTCGAATTCGGTCTGGCACGGAACGAGTGCCGTCAGTGGGAGGGTGGCCGCCAGCGCCGCCGATAGAAAAAGCGCGCGCGGGAAACGGCGATCGAGGAGATGGATGAACATCTGTCGGAACATTCGGGGACTCCTTTGAACAGAAATCTCGCGACATCGCGATCGCACACGATCACCCTTTACCTCTGTCATGGTCGGGTTCACTGCGGAAGGCTGGAGTCGGACGAGCGGATACTAGACGGCTCGCGATCTTTGGACAACCTTGAAGGAGACAGATTTGTGTGACGAGTGTCACCTGCGGGCTTCGAAGGCGTATCTTTGGGCAGCGATTTGAGGAGGCCTGTCTTGAAACACAACATTCGATTCCGGCTCAACGGGAAACCGGTGGCTCTCGACACGGAAGACGACCGGCATCTGCTCTGGGTTCTGCGCGGCGACCTCGATCTCACCGGCACGAAGTACGGTTGCGGTGAAGGGGTGTGCGGCGCCTGTACCGTCGCCGTCGACGGCGTGGCGGTCCGCTCGTGCCAGACGCCGCTTGCATCCGTGCAGGGGAAGAACGTCGTCACCATCGAAGGTCTCGAGCACGACGGGCATCTCCATCCATTGCAACAGGCCTTCATCGATCACGGCGGATTCCAGTGCGGCTATTGCACGTCGGGGATGCTGATGAACGCCTGGGCCTTTCTGCAGAAACAGCCGCATCCGTCGCGCGACGCCATCGTGCAGGAGATGGACGGCAATCTCTGCCGCTGCGGCGCGCATCAGAGGATCATCGCCGCCATCCAGGAAGCGTCGGTGAAGGGAGGTACGCGATGAGTAGGCGCAACACTGACGTCGCTGACGATCTTCATCGCGCGGTGCTCTTCGCCGCTCCCGAGTCCACGATCCCGGGCACCCGCGAGGGTCGCGGCTTCTCGCGCCGCCTTTTCTGCAAGCTCCTCGGCGGAGGAATCGTCGTTCTGATCACGACAAAACCCGCCAGGCTGTTCGCACAACGGCGCGGCTATCCGGAAGATCTGAACGCCTACCTGCGCATCGATGAGAACGGCGCGGTGACCCTCTTCTCCGGAAAGATTGAGATGGGGCAGGGGATCCACACCTCACTGGCGCAGATGGCTGCCGAGGAGTTGGGCGTACCGCTCGAATCGGTCACCATGGTCATGGGCGACACCGATCAATGCCCGTGGGACCAGGGGACGTGGGGCTCGCAATCGACGCGGATGTTCGGTCCCGCGGTCCGCGCCGCCGCGGCCGAGGCGCGCACGGTGCTGATGAACCTCGCGGCGAAGAAGCTCGAGGTGGGGCGCGACAAACTCGTGGTGGAGAACGGCGTCGTCTCCGTCGCCGGCGATGGCGCACGCAAGGTGACGTACGGCGAGCTGGCCAAGGGAAAGCAGATCGCCCGCCTCGTCGACGAGAAGGCCGCTCTTCGCTCGCTGAAAGAGTTCACGGTGATCGGGCGGCCGACCAAGCGACGCGACGGCCACGACAAGGTGACCGGACGTGCGCAATACGCCGGCGACGTCCGCCGGCCAGGCATGCTCTACGCGCGCATCCTTCGTCCGCCCGCGCATGGCGCGACGCGGAAGTCTCTCGATACATCGAAAGCAAAGGAGATGTCGGGCGTGACGGTGGTGGAGAAGGGCGACCTCGTCGCCGTCCTGCACGCTGACCACGAAGCGGCCGGTAAGGCCCTCGCGCTCGTCAAGGCCGAGTGGGATCAGCCGGCGGCCGCGTTCGATACGGAATCGGTCGGCGACTACTTCGTCAAGAACGGCGGCGACGGCGAGGTGCGCGCCTCGCACGGCGACGTCACCAGCGTCACAGCCAACGTGATGCATTCGACCTTCCGCACGGGATACCTCGCGCACGCGCCGATGGAGCCGCATACGGCCATCGCCGAATTCAAGGACGGCAAGATGACGGTGTGGGCGGGGACGCAGAGTCCCTTCGGCGCGCGGACGCGCATCGCCCAGACGTTGAGCATGGATGAGAAGAACGTTCGCGTGATCACGCCATTCGTCGGCGGCGGATTCGGCGGCAAGAGCGCCGCGAATCAAGCGGTCGAGGCGGCGCAACTGGCGCAGATCACCGGCAAGCCGGTGATGGTGAACTGGACGCGCGGCGAGGAGTTTTTCTTCGATACCTTCGGTCCTGCCGCGGTGGTGACGATCGCCTCAGCGGTCGACGACCACGGAAAGATCACGAGCTGGGATTACCACGTCTACGCCGCGGGCGACCGTTCGGCCGAGATGTTTTATGACGTGCCGAACGTCAGTCTGAAAACGCACCTCGGCCGCGGCGGACCGCGGGTGCATCCGTTCGCCACCGGTCCCTGGCGCGCTCCCGGGGCGGGGACGAATGTCTTCGCCCGCGAGTCGCAGATCGACATCATGGCCGCCGCTGCGAAGATCGATCCGCTGGAGTTCCGCCTCAGCAACACCTCGGATGTCCGTCTGCGCCGGGTGTTGAAGGCGGCGGCCGACGCCTTCGGCTGGAAGGCGGGGGCGGGGCCGTCGGGACAGGGACGCGCCATCGCCGCCTGTACGGATGCGGGAGCGTACTGTGCGCTGGCCGCGGAGGTGGCCGTCGACCGCGCCACCGGCGCCATCACCGTCAAGCGCGTCGTCGCCGCGCAGGACATGGGCATCGTCATCAACCCCGAGGGGGCCAAGATGCAGATGGAAGGCTGCATCACCATGGGACTCGGCTACGTGCTGAGCGAGGAGCTGAATTTCAAAGGCGGCGCCATCGCCGACAACAACTTCGACACCTACGAGCTGCCGCGGTTCGCGGCGGTGCCGCACATCGAGACGCTGCTCATCCCCAACGACGACCTCGCGCCGCAGGGAGGCGGCGAGCCGGCCATCGTACCGATGGGCGCCGTCATCGCCAACGCGGTGTTCGACGCCACGGGTGTGCGGATGTTCCGTCTGCCGATGACGCCGGCGAGGGTGAAGGCGGCGATGAAGGCGTGAGCGATGACCGTTACGCGAACTTCGATTACAGCCGCCTGATCGCCTGGGACGAGCGGCTGAAGCGCGAGTGGCCGCTGTTCGAAGAGCTGTTCGCCGGCGCTCCCTCGAAGCGCATCCTCGACCTCGGGTCGGGCACCGGCGAGCACGCGCGGTTCCTGGCCTCGAAGGGATTCGACGTCACCGGCGTCGATTCCTCGCAGGCGATGCTGGAGAAGAGCCGCGCTGGAGACGACGCCGGCGTACGGTTTCTCGAAGGCGACCTGCGCGACGTCGCCTCGGTCGTCGACACCCGGTTCGGCGCGGCGTACTGCATCGGCAACGTCTTTCCGCACCTCCGCGAGGAGGACGATCTCGTCCGCCTCGCCGCCGGCCTGCGCCGCGTCCTCCTTCCCAACGCGCCGTTCCTGCTGCAGATGATCAACTACGACCGTATCGAGGCCAAGAAGGAGCGCGCCCTGCCGCTGACCTTTCTCCCTGATCCGGACGACAAGGAGGCCACCATCATCTTCCTGCGCACGATGGACCTCCAGCCCGACGGCCGCGTCATCTTCATGCCTGCAACCTTCCGCCAGCGCAGCGACCGCGACCCTCCCATCGAGTTGCTCTCCACCCGCCGCGTGGAGATCCGTGGATGGCGGCGAGCGCAGATCGAGAGCGTCTTTCGCTCCGCCGGCTTCACCTCGGTCGAGGCGCTCGGGTCGTATCAGAAGGCACCCTTCGATCCGGTGGAGTCGCGCGATCTGATTCTCATCGCGCGGTGACGGGACATCAAGAGTCCATCCGCAGATGGACACAGATGTTGCGCAGATCAAGGCAAGACCTGCCCTTCATCTGTGTCCATCTGTGTCATCTGCGGATAGGTTTCTCGTACGGTAGGTGTTCCCGCGTTCGTGAGCTTCGAATCGGCTGCCGAGTAGATTCCTTGATCTCCTGAATAGGCATTTCTTCGTCCGGAGTAGATCCCCGGATCTACCGAATAGGCGTAAGCCTCCTGGCTGATGAAGAGGCTCACAGCCCACCCTGAGAGCCTCTAAGCCCACCCCCATGCGGTCCTCGGACCGCCTCGCGAGTTTCCACCTATCGCGATCAATTGCTGAGCTCTGATTGTCGCTCTGCCAGACCGCGCCACCCCACAACCGCGAGACCGCGAGACCGCATATGCTGCGTCGCTCATGGCACTGACCGCGACGATGTACCGGTTCAACATTCAGCTCTCGGACGTCGATCGCGGCGTTTATGAGACGCTCGAGCTGCGCGTGGCGCAGCAGCCCTCGGAGACCGCGGAGTACATGCTGACCCGCGTTCTGGCGTGGTGCCTCGAATACACCGAAGGGATTGCGCTGACCGAGGGGGTGGCGGCGGGGGATGAGCCGGCCGTGCTGGTGCGCGATCTGACGGGGCGCATCACCGCCTGGATCGAAGTCGGCGCTCCGGATGCCGACCGCCTTCACCGCGGCAGCAAGCTGGCCGGCCGCGTGGCCGTCTACACCCATCGCGATCCCCGCATCGTGCTCGAGCAACTCGCCGGCAGGAAGATTCATGGCGGCGAGGCCATTCCGATCTACACCTTCGGCCGTGGATTCATCGAAAACGTTGCGGCGATCCTTCCGCGGCGGGCATCTCTTTCACTGACGATCACGGAACGCCAGCTCTACCTCGACGTCGACGATCGGTCGTTTTCCACGACGGTGGAGGAGAGAATGGTGGGATGACGAGCTACTGCGACATCGCCCGCGGGCATCCGTTCCACGGCCCGTATCACGATCGTGAATACGGCTTTCCGATCGACGATGATGACCGGCTGTTCGAGCGCCTGGTGCTGGAGATCAATCAGGCGGGGTTGTCGTGGCTGACGATCCTGAAGAAGCAGGAGAACTTCCGCGCGGCCTTCCGCGGCTTCGACATCGACCGCGTGGCGCGCTTCTCGGCGAAACAGCGCGAGCGGCTGCTGCGGGACGAAGGCATCATCCGCAACCGGCTGAAGATCGACGCGGCAATCGAGAACGCGCGACGCATCATCCAGCTCCGCAAGTCGCACGACTCGTTCGCCGCATGGCTGGAGTCGCATCATCCGAGGAGCGGCGAGGAGTGGGTGAGGCTTTTCAAGAAGACATTCGTCTTCACGGGCGGCGAGATCACCGGCTCGTTCCTCCTCAGCATCGGCTACCTTCCCGGCGCGCACGACCAGTCATGCCCTGTCTTCGCGAAGATCGCCCGTCTCCGCCCACCGTGGATGAGGGTTACTGATGCCTGAGTCGCCGGGCTCCCGTCTCATGCGCTGGAAGTTCAACCTCTTCCCCGCCTACCGCGGCACAGGCGCCCGCGTCACCTACATCGCCGCCGATTTTCGCGAGGTGCGCATCCGCCTTCCACTCTCATTGCGGACGCGCAACGCCGTCGGCACGATCTTCGGCGGCAGCATGTACGGCGCGGTCGACCCGATGTTCATGATCATGCTGATGAGGATCCTCGGCCCGGACTACATCGTCTGGGACAAGGTGGCCACGATCCGCTTCCGCAAGCCGGGACGGACGACGCTTCACGCAACGTTCCTCATCGACGAGGCTGAGATCGAGGCCATCCGCGCCGCAACCGCAAGCGGCCACTCGGCCGACCGGACGTACCACGTCGATCTGGTCGACGAGGCCGGCGTGGTTCACGCGTCGGTGGAGAAGGTGATTTACGTAAAGAGGGCTGCGAATCCGTGATCGTCCGAAAGGCCGCGCCGGCCGATGCCGCCATGCTGGCGGCTCAGCCATCCCTGCCGCGGCAAACGAGGAACCGATGTGGCACAGATACTCTTGTCTGTGCTCCTGCCGAAGCCGCCTGGTTCTGAGGGTTTGCGATCTGAGTCGTGGCGAGATCCGGCACAGACAAGAGTGTCTGTGCCACATTTGAAACTGCGGCTTCGCCCGCATTTTTTGCATGCTGAGTGGAATTGCAGGCACTCTGTTGGTGGCGAAACTTGGGACGATGTGGAGTTGTGCGAGCAGTTCATTCTCGGCAATACCTCCAATCGAGAGTCCTTCTCCCCCAGCGCTTTTCAGCTGGGGGAGAAGGTGCCGAAGGCGGATGAGGGGGCGTTTCACGAGTTCGTGATTCGCGCGCCTTCGAGCGCTCTCGGACCAGCGTCGGTAAATCGCGCATATCTCGTAAAGCGCCCCCCTCATCCGCCTTCGGCACCTTCTCCCCCCGCAAGAAACCGCGGTGGGAGAAGGGCTCTCGACGAAGGGAGTGGCAAGGCTCTCGAGGGAACAAATCAATGAGAGTGTGAGAAATGCAGGTTAGCGGCAAGGGCCCTCACCGCAGATAGTGCGTAAACCATTCGCGCGCCAGGTCGGCCACGCTTTCCAGTGTGCCCGGCTCTTCGAACAGGTGCGTGGCGCCGGGGACGATCTCGAGGCGGCGCTCGCATCGCAGTTGGTCATAGGCCTGGCGATTCATGGCGATTACGGGGACGTCGTCGCCGCCGACGATCAGCAGCGTCGGCGCTTCGACACGGGGGAGAGCCGCGCCGGCGAGGTCGGGACGGCCGCCGCGTGAGACGACGGCCTGGATCAGCTTCGGCTTCGCGGCGGCGGCGACGAGGGCCGCGCCGCCGCCGGTGCTGGCGCCAAAGAGGCCGATCTTTTTCCCGCGGAGCTCCGGCAGCGCGCGAAGCCACTCCACGGTTCCGATGAGGCGATCGGCCAGCATGCCGATGTCGAAGCGAAGCTCGCCTGTGACGTTGTCGCGCGTCTCTTCTTGCGGCGTCAGGAGGTCGATGAGCAGCGTGCCGAGGTTCCCTTCGCGAAGCGTGGATGCGACATAGCGATTGCGGGAGCTGAACCGGCTGCTGCCGCTTCCATGCGCGAAGAGAATGATGCCGGTTGCGCCGGACGGCACGAGCAGATTGCCGTCCAGCGCGATGGAGCCGATTCCGACCTGAACCAGGCCTTCTTCAAGAAGCGGCATCGATCGGTCTTATGCGGTGGGACGGTCGCTGATCTCGATCCGCCGGCCGGCACGGTCTTTCTGTTTCGGCGCGTCCATCGTGATCTCCAGGACGCCATTGTTGAACGTCGCATTGCAGTGCTCGCCTGACGCCCCCTCCGGCAGCGGCACGGCGCGGTAGAAACTTCCGTAGCTTCGTTCGGAGCGGAAGAAATGTTCGTCTTTTTCCTGATGCTCCTCGTGGCGCTCCCCTTCAAGGATCAGCATGTCGTCGCGAAGCTCGACTTTGACGTCGTCCTTCTTCAGCCCCGGCAGGTCCGCGCGAACGACCAGCTTTCCATTGCGCTCGAACATGTCCACTTGCGGGTTCCAGAGCACCTCAGGCCGATCGAAGCCCGTGCTGAGGCCCCACGACGGCAAGAGGCCGGCGCCGAAGATGCGATCCATCTCCTGCGACATGTTTCGGAACATCTCGAACGGCGAGCGGAAGAGCGGGTAATCGTTGCGTCTGCTCAGCGCGGTTTCCGTCGCCGGGCGCGTGTTCTTCGCGGGCTGACGGTTCTGCTTGCCGGTATCCGATGTTGAGATGGTCTTCTGTTCGCGGTCTTCTCTAGGTTCTGCCATAACAGTCTCCTTTCTTGGAATTCACGCATTTCGGCGTGCAAGAAGAATGCTGGCAAAAGCGGCCTCACGCGGCGTTCTACTACTGTCCGGCCAGCAGTTTGTGAACCTCCTCGTCGGTCGTCTGGCTGAAGTCTTCGTACCAGAGGCCGACGGCCTGGAAGGGGTCCGGCGTGCGAAGACAGACGATGTCGTCCACTTCGCGGAAAAACTCTTCGCAGGTCTCGCGTGCCGCCACCGGCACGGCGACGATGATCGAGCCGGCGTTCTCCTTGCGGAGGGCACGGACGGCGGCGCGCATCGTGGAGCCGGTGGCAAGGCCGTCGTCGACGACGACGACGGTCTTGCCGCGAACGTCGAGCGGCGGTTTCGATCCGCGATAGCTTCGTTCGCGCCGCGCCAGCTCGACCAGCTCGCGCGCGGAGACGGCTTCGATGGCGTTCTTCGAGACGGGGACGTAGCGCAGGACGTCGTCGTTCATGACCCGCACGCCGCCGCTGGCGATCGCCCCCATGGCCAGCTCTTCATGACCGGGAACGCCGAGCTTGCGGACGATGAAAACGTCCATCGGCGCGCCGAGAGCACGGGCCACCTCGTAACCGACCGGGACGCCGCCGCGCGGAAGGGCCAGCACGATCAGGTTCGACCGGTCAGAAACGCGTTCGGCTACGGCCTTGCCGAGCAACTGCCCTGCCTCGACCCGGTCCCGAAAACGCTCCTGCACCATGGCGGACTCCCGAGAAAAAAGGTGCAAAACTCGGGCTCACGCGGAGACGCGGAGTAGTAGACGAGTCATTTCTTGCGTGAGTCCTTCGGCCTTCACAGCAGCTTCTCGATGGTGATCGGAAGATCGCGCACGCGTTTGCCGGTGGCGTGGTAGACCGCGTTGGCGATGGCCGGGGCCACGCCGACGATGCCGATCTCGCCGATTCCTTTCGCGCCGATCGGGTTGACGTGCGGATCGTCCTCCGGAACGAGAATCACGTCGATCGAACGGACGTCGGCGTTGACCGGCACCAGGTTCTCGGCGAGGTTCACGTTCGTGAAGGCACCGAGGTGCCGGTCGAGATGCGTCTGCTCCAGCAGCGCCATGCCGATTCCCTGGATGATGCCGCCGTGGTACTGGCTGCGCGCGGTCTTGGCGTTCAGGATGCGGCCGCCCGCGAATGCCGCCACGATGCGTCGCACGCGCACGATGCCGAGGTCGGGATCGACGCCCACCTCCGCGAAGACGGCGCCGAAGGCGCGGGCCGAATACGGATCGTTCGCCTCCGGCTTTTCGTCGGCCGTGGCGTCCATGGTGTCGAGATAGTGCCGGCGGAGGATGGCCGCATACGTTTCTCCGCGCGACGGATCGCTCTTCAGCGCCAGCCGCCCGTCGGCGGCATCGATGCCGTTCGGATCGGCGCCGTTCAACGGTGATGAGGTGTCTGCCACCGCCAGGTCGATGACCTTCTTCTTCAACTGCGAGGCCGCCGCGAATACCGCGGATCCGACGCTCGCCGCCGTCAGTGAGCCGGCGGAGATCGGCGCCCGAGGCAGCGTCGTATCGCCGTAGCGGAACGTCACGCGCTCGAAGGGAACGCCGAGCGTCTCCGCGGCGAGCTGCGCCATCACGGTGGCGGTTCCCATCCCCATCTCATGCGTTCCGCTGGAGACGTCGACGTTCCCGTCGCGGTGCATGACCGCGCGGACTGATGCCGGCGCGCGATGCGACGGATAGGTCGCGCTGGCCATGCCCAGGCCGATGAGCTGGCGGCCGTCGCGCATCGATCGCGGCTCGGCCGTGCGCCGCGTCCAGCCGAAGCGCTCCGCCCCTTGCGCGTAACACTCCTTGATCGACTTGCTCGACCACGGCTTGCCGCTGGCCGGGTCGGCATCGGCGTGGTTGAGCACGCGCAACTGGATCGGATCGATCTTCAGCGCGTACGCCATCTCATCCATCGCCGATTCGAGGGCGTACATCCCCGGGTTCTCGCCGGGAGCGCGCATGTAGGTCGGGCTGGGAAGATCGAGCTCGATGACGCGGTGCGCCACGCGCACGTTCGGGGTCGCGTACATGGAGCGCGTGGGACTGGTGAATCCTTCGACGTAGTCGCAAACGGTGTTGGTCTGGCCGATGCCCTCATGGATCATCGCCACGAGCTTGCCGTCCGCGGTTGCGCCAAGGGCCAGGCGCTGTTCGGTGAGCGGACGGTGACCGTTGGAGAAATACGCCTGGCGGCGCGTCAGGGCGATCTTGACCGGGCGGCGGACCATGCGCGCGGCCATGACCGCGATGAAGACGTGCGGCCACGCCGAGCCTTTGCTCCCGAATGCGCCGCCGACGAACGGCGACTGAACGCGGACGGATTCCGTCGGGACGCCGAACGCTTTGGCTAGCGTCTGTCGCGTGGTGAAGATGTTCTGCGCGGAGTCGTGAACGGTCAGCCGGTCGCCGTCCCAAGCCGCAACGAGCGCATGCGGCTCCATCTGGTTGTGGTGCTCGTAGGGGATTCGATAGACCTGATCGACCTTCACCGGAGCGCCGGCCAGCGCTCCATCCGCATCGCCTTTCGAAAAGGTCGGTGGGGCGTTCCCGTGCCGCTCCTTCGCCTCGCTCCGATATTCCTCCATGACGATCCGCGCGGGAGTGGGCCGGTAGGTGACACGAACCAGCCCGGCGGCATGCGTGGCATGCTCGAAAGTGTCGGCGACGACGGCGGCCACGGCCTGGCCGAGGTAGTGAACCGAGTCGTCAGAGAACGGCATGTGGTGATGCTCCGCGGCATTCGAGTCCTGCTGCTGGCCGCCGGTATCGGGGAGCTTCGGCGCGTTGAGATGCGAGATGACGTTGATGACGCCCGGCGCGCTCTTCGCGGCCGCCGCGTCGATCGCGGCGATGCTTCCCGCGGGGATGGTGCTGGTCACCAGAACGGCGTATGCGAGGTTAGGGAGATTGTTCTCCGCCGCGTAACGCGCCTCGCCCGTGACCTTCTGCCGGCCGTCGATGCGGTCGTGAGGTTCGCCGATGGTCGGGATCATGCCGCACCTCCCGCCAGATCGGTCAGCGAACGGACCAGCGTTCGCTTCGCGAGCTCGATCTTGAACCGGTTCTGTTCGTGAGGTACGGCGTCCGCGAGCGCGGCTTCGGCGCCTTCGCGAAAGGTTCCTGTCGTTGGCGATTTGCCGGTGAGCACGCGCTCCGCTTCGCGCGAGCGCCACGGTTTCGTTCCCACGCCGCCGAGAGCGACGCGCGCGTTGCGGATCGTTCCGCCGGAGAGCTCGAGACCGACCGCCGCCGATGCCAGCGCGAACTCGAACTCCGAGCGGTCGCGGACTTTCAGATACGACGAATGGCTGGCGTGCGCGGCATCGGGGACGAATACCGCGGTGATCACCTCGCCGTGGCGAAGGGCGTGTTCGATGTGCGGGGTGCTTCCGGGCAGCAGATGGAAGTCGGTGGCCGCCACGTTCCGCTCGCCATCGCGGCCGTGAAGCGTGATGACGGCGTCGAGCGCGGCCAGCGCCACCGCCAGATCGGAGGGATGCGTGGCGATACAGGAGGACGACGTGCCGAGGACGGCGTGCGTGCGGTTCTCCCCATCCATCGCCGCGCAGCCGCTTCCCGGGTCGCGCTTATTGCAGGGGGCGAACGTCAATTCTCGAAAGTAGGTACAGCGCGTCCGCTGCATCAGGTTTCCCCCGATCGAGGCCATGTTGCGCAACTGCGGTGATGCGCTGGCCAGGAGCGCCTGCGAGATGGCCGGGAATCCCTGCTGCACGAGCGGATGCAGCGCGACGTCGTTCATCCGCGCCAGCGCGCCGATCCGGATTCCGCCGGAGACGCGCTCCACCGCCGCCAATCCCAATCCATTGATGTCGACCAGATGCGCCGGTCTCTCGACCTCCGATTTCATGAGGTCGATCAGATTCGTGCCGCCGGCGACGAATTTCGCCGCCGGCCTCGAGCCGGACGTGATGGCGCCGTCGAGATCCCTGGCGCGGACGTAATCAAACGCGTGCATTGGCAGCCTCCCGGATCGCCGCGACGATGCCTGTGTAGGCACCGCAGCGGCAGATGTTGCCGCTCATCCATGCGCGGATCTCGTCGTCGGAATGCGTGTGCCCCTCGCGCAGGAGCGCCACCGCCGAACAGATCTGCCCCGAGGTGCAGTAGCCGCACTGGAACCCGTCGTTGCGGATGAAGGCCGCCTGCACCGGATTCAACCGTCCGCCCGATGCCAGCCCTTCGACGGTGGTGATCGCTTTCCCGCTGTTCATCACCGCCAGCGTCAGACAGGAATTGATCCGTTTTCCATCGACGAGCACGGTGCACGCACCGCAGGCGCCCTGATCGCATCCCTTCTTCGTTCCGGTGAGGTCGAGATGCTCGCGCAGCGCGTCGAGCAGCGTCGTGCGCGGATCGATCCGCAGCTCGTGACGCTTGCCGTTGACGTCGAGCACGACGGCGACGGCGTTCGGATCGCTCTTCGGCGGCGCGCCCGCCACCGCCGGTGCGGCGCCGAGGATCGGACTGACGAGCACGGCCGCGGTGGCGGCGGCGGACCCGATGACGAACGAACGCCGCGATGGGTCGGCCGGGGCTTCGTCGTCAGGCTCGGGATTCGTGTAGCAGGGCGGAAGAGTCATCATCCCTCCCGTTACGCGCGCTCATGAGCTCGGGTGCGCGCCGCTTTGCGCGCCGAGGCCGACCGGTCCGCCGCGCTGCGCTTGCGGGAGGCGGCATGTGCCTGGCGCGACAGCGCCAGCTTCGAGCCGGCGGCGTGACCTTCGTGCCGCAGCGCGTTTTCCGTGGCGCGCGAGCGTTTCGCCGAGGGTTTGGTCTTGTGCTTGCCCGCTTCCAGAGCCCGCGCCGCGCTCTGCCGCGTCTTCGTCGATGCCTTTCCTTTCGCCGGCGGACTCAACTCCACCCCGGCCCGGCGCGCTTTGGAAAGGCCGATGGCGATGGCCTGCTTGGTCGACCGCGCTCCATGTTTCCCTTCGCGGATGTGATCGATCTCCTCGCGAACGAACTCCCCCGCCTGCGTCGAGGGGGCCTTCCCTTCCCGCTTGTCCTCTTGTGCTCTGCGCAGTGTTTCTTTCTCCGGCATGACAGTCTCCTTATGAGTGCGATGCACTCGAACGTCATGCGGGCAGCAAAATAAGAACCAGCCTGGAAACCGGAGCGCTGGCGTCTCGCCGGCTGGACCGGAGGCGTCTCGCCTCCGCCCTCGCCAGACACCATACATTCGCTCGTAACCTCAGCGGCGAGACGCCGCCGAGCCAGCCGGCGAGACGCCAGCGCTCCGTTGAGCCAATCTGTAGTGACCGTTTCCGCGTAGATGGAGCATGAAGCGCCTGCTGGTCCTGCGTTGTTTGATTCATCCTTCATTTTTTCTCTGTGTTCTCTGTGCCTCTGTGGTTAAAAAGCGCTCGACGTAACGGCAAGCCTGCGCGCGGTTATCCTTATCGCAACAAGGAGGATCTCTCCGTATGGGCCGTTCCCTCTTCGCGAAACTCCATCGCCGTTTCGGCCGACGCATCTCCGGCGATGAACGGCGCCAGCGCGCGGAGCAGCACCTTGTGCGTCTGCGCGATGCCATGCCGGTCGGCCTCGTCGGGGCGCCGCAACGGATTGCGAGCACAAGTCCGCGCGTCGCCATCCTCGGCGCGGGATTCGCGGGATTGAGTGCGGCGTGGTTCGCGTCGCGGGCGGGGTTCGGGGTGACGGTCATCGAGCCGGGTGTGGTGGGCGGGCGGGTGTCGTCGACCAGCACGCTCGTGCCAGGACGCATCCTCGAGGCGGGAGCGGAGCTGATCGGGACGAATCATCCGCTCTGGATGGAGCTGGCGCGGCACTTCGGATTCGCCATGAGCGTCATCTCCTCCGAGGACAACTACGCCGCGGCGGGACTGGAGATGCCGCTCATCATCGACGGCCGGCATCTTGTCGAGGCTGAACAGGAAGCGCTGCACAAAGAGATGGATGACGTCTTCAAGCTCTGGGGAGAGAAATCGAACATCGTTCACGATCCCTGGAAGCCGTGGACGGCGGATGGCGCGGCGCAGCTCGACGCCCAGTCGCTGGCGGCGAACATTCCGCCGACGGTCAGCGCGCTGACGAGGAAAGCCATCCTGCTCGAGTTCGAGCTCGACAACTGTACCCCCGCCGATGAGCAGAGCTGGCTCGGCGCGCTGGCGCAGCTCGCGGGAGGAGGCGGCTACGAATTCTTCGAGGAGACGGAAGTCTTCCGCTGCTCGGCCGGCAATCAGGCGCTGGCCCGCCGCCTGGCCGCCGGTCTCGATCTCAATCAGGGAAAGGCCACCAACATCCGCACCGGAGACCGGATCTTCATCGACATGGAGGGGGGCGCGAAGGATGGACCGTTCGACTATGTGGTCGTGGCCGTGCCAAGCGTGGTCATGGAGAAGATCACCATCGACGGCAGGCAGTTCCCCTACCGCGCCATCGCGCACGGCCCGGCGGTCAAATACCTCTCCGGCGTCGAGCACCGCTTCTGGATTCGGGAAGGCGTGGCGCCGAGCGGGATGTCCGACCAGCTCGGGATGATGTGGGAGGGGACGGACAACCAGATGGACACGGCCCGCTTCGACGTCAGCGTCTTCGCCGGCGGCCGGCCGGCGCAACATGCCATCGATGCCGGCGGCGGCGCGTCGTACTTTGCGCCGCGCCTGAAGGCCCTGCTTCCGCATTACGAGGCGTTCACGACAGAGTTCGAAAACTGGCCGAAGCGCATCGGCATGGGCTACTCCACGCCCGCCGTCGGCGAGGTGACGACGAAGCAGAAGGCCTACACGGAGCTGATCGCCGGCCGCATCGCCGTCGCCGGCGAGCACACCTCGCCGCCCTGGTTCGGCTTCATGGAGGGCGCGCTGGAATCGGGGCTGGTGGCCATGACCCGCATCGCCGCGCGCGCAGGGGTGACGTTCCCGCAGGAGTACGGAAGGTTCAAGGCGGTGTGAGAAACACCGCACCACGGTATACCTTGATGCGGTATACTACCTACCGCGGTGGCGATTCGAAGTTTTGCCAGCGAAGACGCAAACGAAGTCTTCGAAAGAGGACGCACGAGCGCTCGCGTCGGCTGGAGCAACCTCGCAAGGATCGTAGCCCGCAAGCTTGACATGCTCGACTATGCAACGGATCTGCGCGACCTCGCTTCGCCTCCCGGGAATCGACTCGAAGCGCTGAAAGGTAGTTGGATCGGATTTCACAGCATCCGTGTGAACGACCAGTGGCGGGTTGTCTTTCGCTGGACCGCCTCTGGCCCCGAAGATGTTGACGTCGTCGACTACCACTGAAGGAACCATGAAGAATCGAAGAATGCCAACGTCCCCCGGTGAGCTGCTGCGCGAGGAGTTTCTTCAACCTCTGGCAATGACGCAGAAACAGCTTGCTGACCACATCGGATGCGACGTGAAGGTGATCAACCGAATCGTCAATGGACGAACCTCGGTGACGGCGGAGATGGCGCTCAAACTCGGGGCAACCTTCACGACGAGTCCCGAGTTCTGGCTCAACGCGCAAAGGGCGGTCGACCTTTACCAGGCTGCCTCTCGCATGCGAACGCTGCCCAGGTCATTGCCAAAGGCGAGCTGAATCGCAAGGGTCGGGCTGGAGAGCCCAACCCCGTAAAGCACAATCGTGGATGTCACCCCTCGGGATCGATGCGCGGCCCTGCGTCCGGCGTGACGCCGGTACCGGCGGTGGTCGTGGTGAGACCATCCGGATCGACGCCGCCACCCTGGTCCGAAGTGACCGTTACGTGCCGTGTGATGAACGATCCGTGGTTGCTGCTGCTGATGAAGCCGGTCATGAGTGTGAGGAAAAGAATGAATCGCATTGCGTCCTCCAATGGATGAACGATAGCGATCGGACGGAGTTGCCGGGTTCGGGTTTTGTCAGGGTTCTGTCAGTGTAAATATGTTCGGGAGTGCCTCCCGGCGGAATCGCCACCGGTCCCCCCTCGTTTCCGCCGCCGTGCTCGCCGAAAAAGCGCTTCGAAGGCTGATCGCACCACGGACCCTTTCGCGCGGCGACGCCTACTACGCGGAGGGCCGCGTGCGCCGGATCGAGAAGGTCAGCGACGAAGCGATCGAGGCGCAGGTTCAGGGCAGCGAGCTCTATTACGTCACCCTGCTGATCGAGGGCAACGAGCTCCACGTGGAATGCACCTGTCCGTGGTACCTCGAGAACGAGCAGGAGTGCAAGCACGTCTGGGCCGTCATTCGTTCCGCCAGTGCCCGGCGCATGCTCCCGGAACGCGATCTCTTCCTGGCGACCTCCTTTGAGGGTCCCTATGATCCCGACGACGACATCGACGAAGAGGGCTACTACGATTACGAGCCTCAGGGGCTGACATCTCCTCGAGGCCTTGCCCAACGCCCGCAGTGGCAAAGCTTCCTCGACGCCATCGGGCCCGCACCGCCTGTGAACCTCTCCCCGGCGCGCAGCGTCCCGGAAACGATCGTCTATGCCATCGAACCGTTTCCGGGATCGCAGAGACTGACCTTCCAGATCATCGGCCGTTCCCACAAGAAAAACGGCGAGTGGGGAAAGTGGAAACAGCTTTCGATTCGTCTCGATGATCTGCACCTCCTCGATCCCTTCGACCGCGAGAGCCTGGCGCTCCTCAATCAGCACACGTGGGCGCACACGGTGGAGCGGTTGGTCAACATCCCTTCGACGACCGCGGCGTGGTGGATCGAGCGGCTCTCCCGCGCCGGGAAGTTCGGCATCATCGATAAGACGCAGGAAGATCCGCGGATGATCGCCTGGGACGACGGGCCGCCGTGGACGCTCAACGTGGCCATCGTCAACGACGCCGCGGCGTCCAAGTACCGCGTCGTGGCCACGATCGAGCGCGAGGGGGAGTCCCTGCCGCTCGAAGACGTGGAAGCGACCTTTTCCGGCATCCTCATCGCCGGCGGGCGCGCCGCGCGATTCGACGACGCAGGGCGCGGATCGTGGCTGCGCGCGTTGCGCGCCAACCGCTCCGTCGAGATCCCGCACGCTGACGCGGACCGTTTCCGGAAAGCGCTTCTCCGCGCGCCGATCGCCAACATCGCCCTCCCCGAGGAGCTCGGATGGACGCTCGTCGACGTCCGCCCGCGGCCGATCCTCGCGCTCGAGAGCCAGCCATGGACCTCGGAGCTGACCGGGGACCTTTTCTTCGTGTACGACGACTGGCGCATCTCCAGCCGCTCGGAGGAATCACAGGCGACGCTGGGACGCAAGCTGATTCGCCGCAACCGTGAGGTCGAAGCCGGCTTTCGCGGCCGCCTCGGCGCACTCGGCGTGATCTCGACCTGGGACGGCTTTCGCGTCCGGCTCGCCCAGGTTGAAAACGTCGCCCGGACATTGACCGCCGAGGGATGGACCATCGAGATCGATGCCGCAAAGGTGCGCATCGCCGGCGACCTCGACATCGAGATCTCCAGCGGCATCGACTGGTTCGACCTGAACGTCAACGCCTCCTTCGACGACGTCCGCATCGGCCTCCCGGAGCTCCTGGCCTCGGCCGACGCCAATCGCTCGCTGCTGCGGCTTCCCGACGGTTCGTACGGCATCGTCCCCGGCTCCTGGGCGGAGTCGCTCGCGCCGGTTCTCGACCTCGGCAAGCGCGAAGGCGACGGCGTGCGCTTCCGCACCTCGCAGGCGCTCCTCATCGATTCTCTGCTCCAGTCGAAGCCGCGCACGATGGACGATGCCTTCATCGAGCTCCGCCAGCGGATCACGGACGCGTCGCCGGAGCCGCGGCAGGAACCGCCGACCCTCCTGACCGAGTTGCGGCCGTACCAGCGCGCCGGCCTGGGATGGCTGGAGTTTCTGCGCACGACCGGCCTCGGCGGCTGTCTCGCCGACGATATGGGCCTCGGCAAGACAGTGCAGGCGCTGGCTTTGCTCGAAGGGTTGCGCGCGAACGGGAACACCACGCCGTCGCTGGTCGTCGCACCCCGCTCGCTGCTCTTCAATTGGTCCGCCGAGGCGAAGCGCTTCGCGCCGCAACTGCGCGTGATCGAACATCACGGAAGCGAGCGCGCCAAGAACGAATTCGAAGGCGTCGATCTCGTCCTGACGACCTACGCCACGATGCGGCTCGACATCGCCCGGCTCGCCGAGACCGAGTTCGAGACCATCATCCTCGACGAATCGCAGGCCATCAAGAACGCCTCGAGCCAGGTGGCGAAAGCGAGCCGTCTCCTGCGCGGACGCCACCGCCTGGCGCTGAGCGGCACGCCGATCGAGAATCACCTCGGCGAGCTCTGGAGCCTTTTCGAGTTTCTCAATCCCGGTCTGCTCGGCCCCGCGCGCGCCTTCAACCGCACCTTCGCCGGAAAGACCACACCGCCCGAGCGCCGCGATGCGCTCGCGCGGGGATTGCGTCCGCTGCTGCTGCGCCGCACGAAGGAGCAGGTCGCTCCCGAGCTTCCGGAGCGGATCGAGCAGACGCTCTATTGCGAGCTGGAAGGGAAGCAAAAGACGCAATACGAGGAGTTGCGCGATCACTACCGGCTCGCGCTCCTGGGCAGGATCAAGACAGGCGGCATCGACAAGGCCCGCATGCACATCCTCGAGGCGCTGCTGCGGCTCCGTCAGGCCGCGTGCGATCCCCGCCTCATCGACCCCGCCACCGACGCGCCGAGCGCGAAAGTCGAGCTGCTGATGGAGGAGCTGCGCGAGGTTCTCGACTCCGGCCACCGCGCCCTGGTCTTCTCCCAGTTCACGTCGTTCCTGCAGATCGTGCGCAACACGCTGGACAAGGAGCGCATCAACTATCTCTACCTCGACGGCAAGACGCGCGACCGCCAGACGCTGGTCGAACAGTTCCAGCAGCCCGCCGGCGGGCCGCCGCTCTTCCTCATCAGCCTCAAAGCCGGTGGCCTCGGCCTCAACCTGACCAACGCCGACTACATCTTCCTGCTCGACCCCTGGTGGAACCCCGCCGTCGAAGCCCAGGCCATCGACCGCGCCCACCGCATCGGCCGCATGAAGCCGGTCGTCGCCTACCGCCTCATCGCCCGCGACACCGTCGAAGAAAAGATCCTCGAGCTGCAAGCAAGAAAACGCGAGCTGGCCGAATCGATCATCTCCGAGGACAACAGCGTGCTGCGGAAGCTGGAGGTGGAGGATCTGGAGATGTTGCTGGGGTAGGGGGCGGGGTTGCGGGGTCTCGCGGTTGCGCGGTCTCGCGGCTGTTCGGCGGCTTCGACGCTCCCGTTCGAGCCAAACACCCCGAGACCGCGCAACCGCGAGACCGCGAGACCCGGCAACCGATAACCGATAACCACCCCAGCCCCCCGCCAGCCATACCTAAAGAACTCCGGTCGCGTAACCGCCCCACCTCGGATAACGTCCGCAAACCGGTCAATTTTGGGAGGTGGCTCGCACGTGGAGTTTCGAGGCGCGGCGTCCGAATTCATTCGCCACTGTCAATCCATTCGGAAGCTCTCGCCGCACACGGCCCGAGCCTACGAGCTCGATCTCAATCGCTTCTCCGAGTTTCTCGGCGGAAGCGCGGCGGTTGCGTCGTGCGACCGCACCGTGATCCATAACTACGTCCGCCACCTCTTCGACGTACGCGCGCTGAAGGAGGCCTCGGTCAAGCGTCACCTGGCCACGCTCCGCTCGTTCTTCCACTGGCTCGAAGAAGACGGACGCGGCATCGAAGACCCTTTCCGCGGCGCGCGCATCCGCATCCGCATGCCCAAGCGCCTCCCTCGGGTGATCGCCCGCGCCGACCTGCGCCGCCTTTTGCGTCACGACGGACAGCTCACCTTCGCCGACCTGACCGCCTACATCGCCACGGAGCTCCTCTTCGCCACCGGTATGCGCGTGAGCGAGCTGGCCTCCCTGCGCGACGCCTCGGTGGACGTGGAGGACGGCACGATCACCATCATCGGCAAAGGCAACCGCGAGCGCCGCGTCTTCGTCCCCGATGAGATCAAGTCCCTCCTGAGCGACTACCGCACCGCCCGCGATCTCTGCGCCACGACCGCCGAGACGTTCCTGGTCAACTCCCGCGGCGCCGCCGCATCGCCTCAAATGATCCGCCGCCTGATCCGCCTCCACGGCGAACGCTCCGACGTCCGCGACCGCGTCACCCCCCACATGTTCCGCCACTCGGTCGCCACCTACCTCCTCGAGGAAGGCGTCGACATCCGCTACGTCCAACGCCTCCTCGGCCACCGCAGCATCTCCACGACGGAGATCTACACACACGTGGCGGATGCTGCGTTGAAGGTGAGGATTACGGAGAGGCATCCGAGGAAGGGGATCGTCAGCACGAGATGAGCTATCCATCATCCGCACCTTCATCTCTGCTGGGCCTACGACTAACCAAAATTGGCAACAACAGAACAGCATACTGTTCTGTCAGAACGAAAAATCGTTCCGTCGGAGCAGATTTTCTTTCTGATGGAGCGTGCGGACGCTCTCGCGGAAACAAAATTCGATCTGTCAGAACAGTATCCGGTTCTGTTAGAACTGTATCCGGTTCTGTCAGAACTGTATCCGGTTCTGTCAGAACTGTATCCGGTTCTGTCAGAACTGTATCCGGTTCTGTCAGAACTGTATCCGGTTCTGTCAGAACTGTATCCTGATCTGCCCGGGTATTTCTCGCTGCCTGCGACTGTCGCACCGACCGAACAAGAGTGCCGATCGCTATAAAGCATGACCGATGTGGCACAGACACTCTTCCGATGCTGGCAAACGTGCCGGCCAAGCCGCCAGCTAATGAAACGACCTCGATGGGGTCGTTTGTCCCCGGCGACCAGGAGGCGACGGAAGCGTTAAAACGAATGTCTCGAGATTGAAAACGCAGGCTTCGAGAATGACACCGCGGTACTCTCGTATTCAGATCCCGTCATTCGCGAGGGAGCCGTTTTGACTGTCGAAGCATCCGTTGCTGGTATCGAGGCCTGAGGTTTTTAGTCCAGAGTCAAAAGCTCTCGATCTCTCGGCGGACGTTCCTGATACGAAGGCGGCAGGTTTGAATGTCGAGGCAGACGTCGTCATTCGGGTGATAGCAATCGTCATTTGAGCGCGCAGCCACCATCCTTCGCGAAGCGAACGCTAACGGGTCGTCTGCTGACGTATTCGACTCAGACGGCACGGGCCGAATAACTATCGTGCCCACCATGCAGCGCAATCGAGCGGCGATAAGTTACGGTGGTTCAGGCGCTTGCATCAGGGCGAAAAACGAAGGTCCGACCCCACGGACTTACCCCGACGAACAGCTCACCTTCGCCGACCTGACCGCCTACATCGCCACCGAGCTTCTCTTCGCCACCGGCATGCGGGTGAGCGAGCTGGCCTCCCTCCGCGAAACCTCGGTGGACGTGGAGGACGGCACGATCACCATCATCGGCAAAGGCAACCGCGAACGCCGCGTCTTCGTCCCCGACGAGATCAAGTCCCTCTTGAGCGATTACCGCAATGCCCGCGACCTCTGCGCCACGACCGCCGAGACGTTCCTGGTCAACTCCCGCGGCGCCGCCGCCTCCCCCCAGATGATCCGCCGCCTGATCCGCCTCCACGGCGAACGCAGCGACGTCCGCGACCGCGTCACCCCCTCACATGTTCCGCCACTCGGTAGCCACCTACCTTCTCGAGGAGGGCGTCGACATCCGCTACGTCCAATGCCTCCTCGGCCCCCCGAGTATCTCCACGACGGAGATCTACACGCACGTGGCGGATGCGGCGCTGAAGGTGAGGATTACGGAGAGACACCGCCGGAGGGGGATTGTGAGTACGAAACGACGTAAAGAGCAGCAAACTCAGGCCTTAGCGATGCCTAACAGCAGCGCAACGCCAAAGGTTAACAACGTTATTGCGACAATCGTCGCCAACAAAACAAGGATGCGCGTCAGACTTCGCCAAGTTTGGCCGGTGAATACGTTGATCGTCTCCCAATAGTCACCCCATCGCGGATATATCTGGAACCGCCTCTCCTGTTCTACAAATGCCGTGTCAATCAATCCGAGTTCCAGTTGCCGCGCAGTCTCGAACCACGTAGCGCTGACGCACGAATGTTTACCGCAGCCACGACCCAGAGGCACGCCACTACCGCCGCAGCGAGACATGCCACCGCCAGTGGAATCGATCCGCGTAGCTGCTGCCAAGCTATGACGATCGCTGCAATCAAACCGAAAAAGAACACTGTCCAATGATTCCAGCGGTCATGCTCGCGCAAGAAACATTCGACCGCTGCGGCATACGCGGCCTCGCATGAGACACCGACTGATCCCGCATGCGCCGGCTGACGCGTGGCACCATCAATAATGTTGTTCGACATCTCATCATCCTTCTTTGACCCGAACCTCCTACGCTCTCACCGCCGTTGGTCCAGTTGGGCTCTGACGCATAACTTGAAATTATCAGCTTTCTCATCTGATATGGAGCTCTCAGCTTCTGTCGCGCGTTTCGCCGTGCGGAGTTGGACGACCGTTCACACTCCCGCGGGTT
>Ga0247691_1000020_pt1 | contig 124552 bp, 116 predicted proteins | sample CNK32_metaG_FD_182721 | JGI IMG/M metagenome (GOLD analysis project Ga0247691, IMG submission 182721) | Soil microbial communities from Purdue University Martell Research Forest, Indiana, United States - CNK32 | ecosystem: Environmental > Terrestrial > Soil > Temperate forest > Bulk soil...
ACGCACATGGGAAGAGCCAGACTGCCAGGGTTAGAAGCGGGAATCGAAGGCCTGGCACCACCTCCCCGCACCGGAATCGAAGGCCTGGCACCACCTCCGTCCACCGAACATTATCGCAACGATCACCCCTGGATTGAGCGAGCGCGTTCTGTTTGTAGCGATAGGTTGTCTATTGATTGTCGTCACTCAGCTCGGGACCGCTGGTGTGGACTCGTATCGCAGTCGGACCCTGTCACGTCTTACTCATGCAAGAGGCGTCACGCTCTCGGAGTACGGGAAAGGTTCGTTGTTTGCTTCCACGCTGGAATCGCGCTCGATTGCGTATTACGGTTTGTTGGCTGGGTTTGGGATCGGCCTGATACTGATGCGCGTCCCAACGTTCTATTGGAGAAACCGCGTTGCATTGCCACTCTTGTGCGCCCTCATTGGCACGGCTGCATTTTTATTGTTCGAGATGTTTCGCAACGCCGTTCTGATGGCGGATCCTCTATATGACTCAGTGTTTACTAAGGCTGTAATCCTCTCGGGACGCGTAGAACCGATCTTTCAGATTAATGATGCCGGCAGCTTGACACAGCTTTCAGACGAGCAAATCCAGGGGATCGCCGTTGCAGCTGCCGATCTGCGGAAGACGGTGTTTTGGAGCTCTGTATTCGCTACGACGGTATTCTTTGCGCTGTCGCTGTTGGTTTTGCAGGTAATGATCACTAATACGGCGTTACTGTGGTTATTCGTGTCGACACTGGCGGTTCTCTTCCTTCTCATTCAGCTCCCCTACGTCTGGGGTCAAGTGCAGGTTCATGAAAATCTCCTGGAAATCCGGGAGGGCGTGGCCCGTGCCGAGTTACACGAGAAGTTGCAGAAGCTATCCCCTCTGTTGCCGCGCGTGCCAGCGCTGGTAGCGTTAACAACAACTGGAACAGCAGGCGGTATTTTGTATCTGATACTTAGTAAGATGTTTGTCCACGTGTTCAAGCTCGGCTAATCGCTCAGTGGGGGGATCAAGCCGGCCCGAAATTCGGTGGCCGTCATCGACTGCTACTCCGCCTTAATCGCACTCGCCAGATCGATCCTTCTCGCCAACCGGGACGGCACCAGTCCCGCCAGGAGAGACGCAACAAACGTTACGGCGAGGGACGCAAGAATCAGGCGCACCGGCGTATGGAACGCGATCGTCCAGCCGAAGGATTGTTTGTTGATTACGTAGATGAGGATCCACGACAGGACGTAGCCCATGGCCAGGCCGGCGGCGGTGGATGTCAGGCCGAGGACGGAGGATTCGAGGACGAGCATGCGGCGGACCTGGGCGATGGACATGCCGAGGATGCGCAGGAGGGCCAGGTCGCGGGTGCGTTCTAGGATCAGGGCGGCCAGGGTGTTGATCACGCCGAGGACGGCCACGACGATGGCCACGGCCAGGAGGGCGTAGGTGATCAGGAAGGTCTGATCGAAGATCTTCATCACCTCGCCGCGGATCTCGGCGTTGGTGACGACGAAGGCGTGGTACTTCGGACCGAACATCGCTTCGAGCTGCTTGCGCGCGTCGTCGCGGCTGACTCCGGGCTTGAGGTAGATGACGACCGTGTTCATGGCGTCGTCGCCGAAGAGACTGGTGTATAGCGCCCGGTCCATCACCGCGACGCCGCGGTCGCTCGAATAATCGCGGTAGACGCCGGTGATCGGGAAGCGGTGCAGGCCCCGCAACGTCGTCAGCGTGATTGCGTCGCCGACGTCTTTCTCGTACTTCAGCGCGAAGCTTTCCGAAACGACGACCCCGTTGCGCGCCACCGCGTTTCGCAGCGCCTCGGATGATTTACTCGGCGCGATCATCGGCAGGTCGCCGAAACGGGCGGCGACACCAAGGTCGCCGCTGGCAACGGTGATCACGGCGTCGCCGTACGCGGCGCCGCGTCCGCGCGCGCGGTCGAAGGCGGCGATGAACGGGACCTTCGCCAGATCGGCGGAAATCGCGTTCGGGAAGACGGCGGCATCGGCGTTCGACAGGCCCTTCGATGGCCGCAGCCAGAGGTCGGAGCTGACGGTCTGGTCGACCCAAACGCGCACCGTCTCGCGGAAGCTGCCGACCATCAGCGCCACGGCCACCATCATCCCGATCGCCAGCGATAACGCCGCCGAGGCGATGGACGTACGGCGCAACGAAGCGGGAATCGTCGCCGAGGCTAACTCGCCGACGATGCCGAACATGGCGCGATACGGCGTGCGAAGCAGGTTGGAGGCGGCGGTCACGATCATTGGGGCGAGGGCGGAGAAACCGGCCACGACGAAGAGGACGGCGATGTAGCCGGCAACGGCGATGCCGTTCCAGGCGGGGAGCCGCGAGAGAAGGGCAGCGATGATGAAGCAGGCGATCGCGGCGATCACCTGTGCTGTGCGGGTCCGCGTCCTGCGGATATTGGAGAAAAGGAGGTTTGGTCTCAACTGCGCGGCTTCAATCGATGGCTGGATTGCCGACAGCAGCGAGAGCGCCGTCCCCACCGCCACACCCGCCGCGATGATCCCCGGCGTCAGGACGATGGCCTCGGGGGTGGAGCTGATGTAAAGGGCGTTGATGGTCCGCCCGATCAGGCGCAGGATCAGCCAGGCCAGACCACGGCCGAGGGCGATGCCGGCGGCCGAGCCGGCGAGACCGAAGACGAAGCCTTCGAGGATGAAGGCTCCGAAGATCTGGCGCGCCGAGGTGCCGAGAGTCTTGAGAACGCCGACGTCCTTGCGGCGGCGCAGAATCGAGATCAGGACGGTGTTGTAGACGAGGAACATCCCCACCAGCAGCGCCACGCCGGCGAGGGCGAAGAGGTTCACGCGGAAGGCGCGCAGCATCTTCTCGACGCGCTCGTTTCGCCGCGCCGGCCGCTCGAGCCGTGCGCTCGATGGAAGCACGTGCTCGATTGCCGGGATCAGCGAATCGTCGGGCACGATGAGATCGATCCGGGTCAGGCGTCCCTCGAAACCGAAGCTGGCCTGCGCGGCTGCGATGTCGGCGATGGCGATCGCGCCGTTGAAGGCGGTGGCCGGGCCGCGTGCTTCGAGCAGGCCGCGGACGATCATCGTCCGCCGGATGCCTTTGATGTCGAGCGTCAGCGGCGAGCCGAGTTTCAGCCCGTGCTCGCGGGCGAAGCTGGCCGGGATGACGACGGAGTCGTCGCGGAAGAGGCTGAGGTACGTCGCAGCCGATTCGTGCGCGCTGGTGACGACGCTGGCGTAGCGGTAGTCGCGGAAGTGGAGATCGGAGAGGAGGTCGACGCCGAGGAGGCGGACCGGGAGTGGTTGCGGTGCCACGTCCGCCATCCCTTCGAGGTCGATGACCGGCGCGAAGCGGACGCCGCGCGGCCAGAACGGTTGCAGCGCGACGAGCACATTCTCGTCGAGCCCCACATCGGAGACGATCTGGTAATTGGCACGGCCGGCGACGGCATCGACCGATTCCTGGAAGGCCCGCAACGCGCTCTGATTCGAGAGCGCAATGGCCACGACCACCGCGACGCCGACAGCGATGCCGAGAATCGTCAGCGTGGTCCGCATGGCTTCGCGGAGGATCGGGCGGAGGACGAGAGCGCGGAGGATCACTGGCCGTTCTTCCTCGGTGCGGTTACACCGCACGGCACAGACAAGAGTGTCTGTGCCACATTCGGCAATGCTCTGGCCACAGGCAGGCGTTCCCTTGGCGAGGGCCGGCGGCAATGTGGCACAGACACTCTTGTCTGTGCATGTGGCACAGACACTCTTGTCTGTGCATGTGGCACAGACACTCCTGTCTGTGCTCCGGCGCCGCGGGCCTCAGGACAACCGAAGCCGGCCATCCGCCACCTCCACCACGTAATCCCCATAACTGGCAGCGCGCTCGGAGTGCGTAGCCATGACGATCGTTGGACGGCGTGTCCTGTGAATCCCGCGGATCAGGTCGAGGATCATCTCGCCGTTCTTCGAGTCGAGATTGCCGGTGGGCTCGTCGGCCAGGATCAGCGGCGGACGATGGACGACGGCGCGGGCGATGGCGACGCGCTGCATCTCACCGCCGGAGAGCTCGTTGGGAAAGTGCGTGGCACGACCTGCGAGCCCGACCTCTTCCAGGACCTCGGCGACGCGCGTTTTCACCTCGCCGCGCGGCGCGTTGGCCAGCGACAAAGGGAAGGCGACGTTCTCGAAGACGTTCAGCGTCGGGATGAGGTTGAAGAACTGGAAGATGTAACCGATCGACTTGCGCCGCAGCATGGTCAGGCGCGACTCGTCGAGAATCGACGTGTCGACATCGTCCAGAAACATGCTCCCGGAGGTCGGCTTGTCTACCGCGCCGATGAGATTGAGCAGCGTCGATTTGCCGCTGCCGGAGGCGCCCATCAGCACCGCGAAATCGCCAGAGGCGATGTCGAGCGAGACGTCGTCGAGCACTTGAACCGCCGCCGATTCCGCGCTCCCCGCGTAAGCGTGCGTGACGTGCTCGAGGCGAATGCGCATGGCCGGCGATTGTACGCGCCGCACGAGAGAGGCCGCCTCTGATAGGCTGAGGGGCCGAAGGAGACAGTCATGGACGAAACGACCAGTGGTGCGAATGCGGGCGGAGACGCCGACTCGCGCTTTGGCAAGGCCAAAGACTTCGTGAATGAAAAATACTCGGCGGCATCCGACGCCGTTCGCAACCAATACAACCGCGTGCGCGAGAAGGTCGAGGACGTCGACTTCGGTGCCATTACCGATCAGGTCCGCGGCTACGTTCGCTCGAATCCCGGGAAGGCGCTTCTGATCTCGGTCGGCGTCGGATTCCTGGTCGGCCTTTTGCTCCGGCGCGATGACAGGGATTGAAGGAGCAACGATGCCGACCACACGAGACACCGATTACGAACGCTCCGCTGCCGGGATGGACTTCGACAATCCGATTCGCGAGAAGGCTTCGCAACTCGGCAATGCCTTCGCCGAAAGCGGGCCGGAGGCGCTGTTCGAGGAAATCGAGCACCTGCTGCCGGAGTCATGGCGCGAGCACATCAAGACGTATCCGATCACCGCGGTGCTCCTTGGTGTCGGCATCGGCGTATGGCTGGGCATGAAGAAAGGCGACGAGGTGATCGCGGCCGGGACGTCGATGGTGACGGCCGCGGCGATGCAGAACGTCGCCAACGTCATGCACAAAGCGACGGGCGGCGACGATTAGCTCTTGCGAAGCGGCTGCCGTCTCCGCACAATGACTCTCAATGGAGACTCGGCCGCTTCCGCTTGGGATTGCTGATCACCGGCACTACTACCTGGCCTCGCTCGCCGCCGAGGTTCATCGGACGTACTTTTACAAATACCCGCCGCTTCCGGTGCGCTGGGGCCAGCAGATCAACCGCAAGAAACGCCGCTCGATCCGGCTGGGGTCGTACAACCACGTCACGACCGAGATCCGCATTCATCCGCTGCTCGATTCGCCGGAGATTCCGGCGTTTTTCATCCAGTCGGTGATTTACCACGAGTATCTGCATCACGTCCTCGGCGCGAGCCACAACCGGCGTTTCCACAAAGAGGAACGGAAGTTCCGCTACTTCCGCGAGTCGAAGGAATGGATCCGCCGGCACCTCTGGCTGCTGCTGGGGATCAAACGGAATCGGAGTGTCGTCATGCCGCCTCCTCCGACGCTGCCGCCGCAGATGGCGCTGTTTTAGCGGGGTTGCGTGGTCGCGAGGTTGCGAGGTCTCGCGGTGGTCGCGTGCTGGACCGGCGTACGGCAGACACACACCGCGAGACCTCGTAACCTCGAGACCGCGCAACCGCGCTACACCCCCATCGGAAACGTCAAACTGTAAATGTACCGCCCGCGCGCGACCTGCAAAACGACCGACGATCGCTCGGCGGATTGCGTCAGGGCTTGATTGAGATCCTTGACCGAGGCGATTTCGACACCGTTCACGCCGACGATGACGTCCCCTTGCGCGAGACCGATGTTCTCGCTGCGCGAGCCGCGCGCGATTTCATCGATGACGACGGTCCTGTTCTGGTCGGCGACGCGGAGACCTGCAATCTCCCAGAGAATGCGCAGGCCGAGGTCGTGCGGTGCCTCGGATGGACGAACGGAAATCGACTCCGTCTTGCCGTCGCGCGCGACCGTGAGCGGAAGCGGCTGTCCGGCAGCGACGGTGGCAGTGAGCGTGGAGAAGGCTTCGCGGGAGTCGACCGGCCTGCCGGCGACGGCGGTGATGATGTCGCCGGTGCGCAAACCGGCTGCCTGCGCGGGCGACCCGCTGATGACCCGCGCCACGAGCGCACCGCGCGAGGCTCGCAGTCCCGTACGCCGCGCCTCCTCGGGGGTGATTGTCGCGGTGACGGCGCCGATCCAGGCGCTGCGCACCTGTCCGTAGCGAAGGATGTCCAGGATCACTTTCCTGGCGCGGTCGACCGGGATGGCGAAGCCGATGCCCTGCGCGTTGGCGAAGATCATGGTGTTGATGCCGATGACGCGACCTTCGATGTTGAGCAGCGGCCCACCGGAGTTGCCGGGGTTGATCGACGCGTCGGTCTGGATGAAATCGGTAAACGTGCGCCCGGCCTCTTTGGATGGAACGGAACGTCCCAGCGCGGAGACGACGCCGGTGGTGACCGTGCCGCTGAGGCCGAACGGATTGCCGACGGCGATGACCGTCTCACCGATCAACAGATCGGCGGAGGTGCCGACCGGCGCGGCCAGAAGGTTCTTGGCGTCGACGCGCAGAACCGCCACATCGCTGTCAGGGTCGACGCCGATCAGCCGGGCCGGGAGTTGCGTCCCGTCGCTGAAATTGACGGTGATGCTCGACGCCCCTTCGACGACATGGTTGTTGGTGACGATGATTCCCTCGCTCGACCAGACGAAGCCGGAGCCGAGCGACTGGGAGGTGAAACTGCGGTCACGGCCGCCAAAGATGCCGAACGGATCGAATGGATCGACCTCGCGGCGGCGGATCGTCGACTCGGTCTGGATGTTGACGACGGCCGGCCCGACGTCGTGCGCCACGTTGACGATCGGCGTTCTGCGCGCCGCGCTGACGGTGGGCGGAATGGGCGCCCTCTCCTGCCGCGGCTGACGGGCATCGACCGTCTGCGATTCCGCGGCCGGCTTGCACGCGAGACTGACGAGAAAGAGGATGAGGATGAGGCGGAGCTGCTTCATGAGGCAATGATACGTGTGCGACTGGGCTGAGGTTCGGTTACATCTCGATCGCCCTGACTTCCCGGCGGTTTTCTTCTGCAGCGATCCGGAGTTCCTTGCAAGGGACCGTGAGTCTCCTGTGAGAGATCCTGAGTCTTTTGCAAGCGATCCGTGAGTCTCTTGCGAGAGACCCTGCGTCTTTTGGAAGAGACCCTGAGTCTCTTACGAGGAACCCTGAGTCTTTTACGAGAGACCCTGAGTCTCTTACGAGAGACCCTGCATCTTTTGCGAGAGACCCTTGAGTCTCTCGCGAGAGACCCTGCATCTTCTGCGAGAGACCCTGAGTCTCTTACGAGAAACCCTGCGTCTTTTGCGAGAGACTCCGAGTCTCTTGCGAGAAACTCCGTGGGCACAGGCGCAAAATTACCTTTGCGGTCAGTCACTTACGTCCTTTTATGCTGTACACCCATTGACTTTCCAAACCGGCGAACCTATTTTGCCCGCTACGCAGAGGCGACGCTTGAGTCAAGGCGTCCGGTTCCCGAGCGAGAGACCTGTGGGAAGTAAAGGACCGGCCTCGAATGAGGTGCTGATCCCGTCAAGCTTGAGCTATGGCGAGCCGGAGTCAGATAAAAGTGGAGTTGAGCGTTAGCTCCTTCAGCCTCATCACTACATAAGTTCCTCCGAGGATCGCTACCTTCGGGGGCAGGCGAACGGACGGTTTGCGACGTCCGCTCTTAGACATCCACCAGGAACGACGTCCGTGCTGCGCATACAGCCCTGGCGCCGTCCCATAACCGATTGCCCATTATGGGCAGGAAAGGACTTCATCGTGACCAATGAGAATGCAGTAAATCAAACAGACGCCGCCACGGCGGCACAGGATCCGGCGGTGACGCCGGAATCGGTCGTGGAGCAGCTCCGCGCGCTTCGGGCTCAGATTCCGAACTATGGCCAGTTGCCGATACCGACGGCGCGGACGCTGCGGTCGGTGTCGAGTCTCAATGCGGAGTTCGCGCAAGCGGCAATCCATGCCGTCGGCGCGTCGCCGACGGTGCAATCGACCGTCGGTCAGAGCGCCGAGCAGTTGCAAGCCGCTGCCGAAACGGCCGCGCGCTGGACCATGGTCCGCGACGAGTTGAAGGCAACACTCGATGGCGTTACTTCAGCAGTTCTCACCATGAAACACAGCTTCGGTCAGTCGATCCTGCTGACGTACACCGTCAGCAAGAAACTGGTCAAAGTGCCGCAGCACGCCGATCTGCTGCCGCACGTGGCCCTCATGCGGAAGGCGAACCGTCTGGGACGCAGCCGCAAGTCGCTGCCGCAAACGCCGGCGCCGGCACCACCGGCACCGGTACCGACGCCGCACGTTTGACGTAGTTCGTAGTAGCAGGCCGGGCGCGCCGATCGCGGCGCGCCCGGCCATTTGCTGCTTGCGGATCCTCGGGGATACGCGCGGCTGCGCCGCAGAGCACAGACAAGAGTGTCTGTGCCACATTTGCAGCGCGCTTTTGCGCTCCGGCGGCGCAGACAACTGACAACCGACAACCGACAACGCGGCGAAGCCGCTCAACATCCGCAGCCGCAGAACGCACGCAGGCTGTCGTACGTCCACATGCCGTAGTTGTGGCCGTCAGCCCAGTTCGGCTGGAGGGCGTAGTTGCCGATCGGGGTGACGCTGAGGAGCTGGAACGATGCCGGGGTGTAGCGGGGCGGGGGGCCGGCGGAGATGCGGCCGAAGAGGTCGGGCTCGCCGGAGCAGCCGGCGCAGGGACAGGCGCGGCGAAGGGCTTCGAGCGGATAGTATGATTCGTGCCCGTCGTCCCAGACGACTGCAAGCAGATCACCGACAACCTGGTACGACGCGGGGCGCATGCCGACTTATAAGCTCACGATCGAGTACGAAGGTACGCGGTACTCAGGATGGCAGGCGCAGGGTAACACGCCGAAAACGGTCCAGGGCCACCTCCTTCGCGCGGCTACGCAAGTGGTCGGCGAGGTCGACATCGGCGGCGCGGGACGGACGGATGCCGGCGTTCACGGGGCGGCGCAGGTGGCGCATCTGCGCGCGCACAAAGCGGTCGATCCGCTGGTGCTCTCGCGCAAGATCAACGACCTCCTGCCGCATGACATCAGCATCGTGGCGGCGTCGCGGGTGAATGACCGCTTCCATGCCCGGCACGATGCCATCGCGCGCGTCTATCTCTACCAGATCGCCACGCGGCGCACGGCCTTCGCAAAACCGTTCGTCTGGTGGATCAAAGACCGCCTCGACCTCGGCGCCATGACCCGCGCGGCGAAGTTGCTCGAAGGGCGGCACGACTTCGGCGCCTTCAGCGACCGGCGGATGAAAGAGGAAGACTCGCGCATCGTGGTCGTCGAGCGATGCCAGGCGGCGGCAAGCGGCGATCTGATTCTGTTCCGGATCGAAGCGTCGCATTTTCTCTGGAAGATGGTGCGCAAGCTGGTGGCCTTCCTCGTGGAGATCGGCCGCGGCAATGCCACCCCGGAAGATCTCGGGGCAAGGTTGAACGCGAATGCGGCCAACGTCGAACCGACGGCCCCCCCCTCGGGACTCTTTCTGGAAGCGGTCCTCTATCCGGGCGAGACGTTCGATCGTCCGCTGGAACCGATCGTTTCGGTCAGCAAGCCGGTCATCAGGCGATGAGCGAAGCCGATCTGATCGCGCGCATTCGCGAGCTCTTCCCCCGTGCGGGCGACGACGCGGCCGTCATCGGCACGCAGGTGATCGCGAATGACGTGCTGGTCGAAAACGTCGACTTCACGCGCGACGTTCCGCCGCGGCTGATCGCCCGCAAGAGCCTCGCCGTCAACCTGTCCGACATCGCGGCGATGGGAGGGAAGCCGCAATATGCCGTCGTCGCCATCGGCTCGCCGGAGCAGGCGTTTGCCGCATCGATCATCGAAGAGCTGGCGGCGGCGGTACGCGAGCATGACGTCGAGATCGTCGGCGGCGATCTCTCCCGTGCCGAGCGCGCATTCGTGTCGATCACGCTGATCGGAGAGGCCACTCAGCCGATCCTTCGAAGCGGCGCCCGGCGCGGCGACCGCATCTATCTCAGCCGGCCGGTCGGCGGCTCGGCGGCCGGTCTGGCGCTGTTGCAGCGAGGGACGGAAGCGGCCGATTACGCGGAGCGGGAGTTCATCGAATCGGCGAAGCGACGCCATCTCGATCCGGAAGCAGAAGTGGCGCTGGGGATAAAGCTCGCCGGAATCGCCACGAGCTGCATTGACGTGTCCGACGGCCTCTCGACCGATCTCCACCATCTCTGCGACGCCTCGAACGCCGGTGCTTTGATCGACGGCGATCGCATTCCGGCATTCCCCGATCTTCCCCGCTACGGTCCGCGCCTCGGCATCAACGTCCGCGACGCGGTGCTTCATGGCGGCGAGGAGTACGCGCTTCTCTTCACGTCATCGATGCGCGAGTCAGAGCTGAGCGCGCGCGTGGGGCGGCCGGTGTACGCGATCGGGCGAATCACGGAGGAGCTGGGAGTGCGCATCAACGGCGAGTTGCTCGAGCCGCGCGGATTCGATCACTTCGCGTAGCCCCTCGAGAGCCTCGCCACTCCCTTTGTCGAGAGTCCTTCTCCCCCAGCGCTTTTCAGCTGGGGGAGAAGGTGGCGAAGCCGGATGAGGGGGCGTTGGTTCTTGCCGAGCAGTGGGCTATTTTCATGAACGGGCGCGGGAAACTCATGAAAACACTCAACTTCAGCGCGAGAACCGCCCCCTCATCCGCCTTCGGCACCTTCTCCCCCCGCAAGAAACCGCGGGGGGAGAAGGGCTCTCGACGAAGGGAGTGGCAAGGCTCTCGATGGAACAATTCAGAGCGTGTGAGAAATGCGATTTAGGCAAGCGCAAGCTCTCGTTCTCTCGCGGATTCGATCACTTCGCGTGAGAGGAACGCGCGAGATTCGACGCCACGGCGCAGAGAAACGCGCCGACGCCGAGGGTCGTGCGGACGGCGTGGGCGCGTGACCAGTTCCTCGCCAGCGATTGCGACCGGTCGCTGGGATAGTCGGTCGGGGCTTGTCCTTCAAGCTCCTTGTTGATCGGAACGGTCACCATGACCGTGGCGGCGAGGACGCCGGCCAGACTGATCGCGACCGCGGCGTCGAGCGCGCGCTTGAGCGGCTTGACGTTCCGCGAGCCGACGGCGAGCGTGACCGCCGTGCCCAGCGCCACGGGACCGATGGCGTTGAAGTAATTTGTGGCGTCGGTGAGCGCGGCGATGGCGCGCGATCGCTGGTCGGCGTGCTGTGGCAACTCCCGCTGCCAGCCCGGGACGAGAGCCTGTTCGCCGAAGCCGAGTGAGCCCGCCAGCAGACCGGAGGTCGTCAGGTTGACGAAGCGGAGAAGCGATTCCAGCGACTGGTTCATCGGCGGGCGTCTTCCAACTGTTTGATGCGCGTCACGATATCGCGGTAATGCGAATTCAAACCGTAGACCTCCACGAAGGCCTTCTGCGCGTTGTCCGTATCCCCGACCTCCAAGAACGCGGAACCAAGGTCGTAGAGCAGTCCGACGTGCTCCTCGGGCGTGATCTCGGGCATCTCCAGCCCTTTGCGGTACCACTTGATGGCGAGCTGTGGCATCCCTTTTTCGAGAAAGCAGAGACCGAGCATCGACGCGCATTCGACGGCGCGTTTGGGATCCTTCGAGGCCAGTTGAAATTCGCCGATGGCTTCATCGATCAGACCCATCTCTTTGTAGGCGATGCCGAGGTTGTAATGCGTGTCGTAATCCTCGGAATCGAGCTGCTGCTCAACACCCTTTTTGAATTCCTTGAAGATCTCTTCGAGCGATTGCTCCTCTTCACTGAGAGAGACCTCCTCCGATTCTTCCTCCAGCTCCGACTCCAATTCGGCGGCGAGATCGAAAAAATCGTCCTCGTCGGCGAAAAGGTTCTCCTCGTGAACGTGCGTTACGGGCGGCGGCGCAGCGGCGCGCGGAGGAGGAGGCGGCGGCGGCGCGGGCATGAGAAAGTCTTCATCGTCATCGGGAAGAGCGAAGAGGAGCTCGCTCTCGATCTCGGCGCGCGAGAGCACCGGCGGCGCATAGGCGTCCGCGGACGGCTTGGCTGCAGGCACCGAGGCGGCTTCGAAACGTGCCCGGCGCTCGTCGACCGAGGGATCCCCGGGAAAACTGAAACTGAGCGCGGCAAGCTTCTCGCGCGCTTCATCGAAGAGCTCCTGCTCGATATAGAAATCGAGCTCGCGGAGCTCCTCCGCCGAGGGAGCATTGTCGAAGGAGGCAGGCTCGAAGACCGGCTCCTCGACAGGCGCGTCGAATGAGAGCTCCTCGAGCGGTGAAGGCGCTTGCAGGTCCGGCTCGGGCTCGAATGACGGCATTTCGAAGGCCGGCAATTCAACCGGTGGCGTCTCAACCGATGGCATTTCGAATGATGGCGTTTCGAATGACGGCTCCGGCTCCGGTACATCGAAGGAGAACTGAGGCTCCTCCTCCCCGGCAGGAATCGAGAACTCAGGCGCGCCGGAGTCGAGATCGAAACTGAGCTCGTCGGCAACTTCGTCGGGAGTGGGCAGGGCTCGTTCCATCGTGGGGGGTCGCGGCGGGGCGGGTTTAGGCGCGGGCGCAGGCGGCTCCAGCGGGTGGCCGCGCATGACGAATTCGTCGCGCACGCTTTCGACCGTCGAGAGGTCGCCCTTCTCCTGCAAAACGCCGATGTACTGCATGGCCGCGGCACGCGCGCCGCTGATGTCGGCCTCTTCCAGGAGGATCCGATAGAGCTTCTCGTGAGCGGCCAGGTGTTTCGGTGCGCGTTCGATGATGGCTCGGAGGTGCTCCGCCGCCTTCTCGGCGAGGCCGTATTTGGCGAATACCTCCGCCTCGGTGATGTGCTCGGTGATGAAGTCGAGATCCTCGCTGCCTTCCTCCTGATCGAGATCGACCGCCGCCTTCTCCACGGCTGACGGGAGACGCCGCGTGGGTGCCGGTGGCGGAGGTGGCGGGGGAGCAGGCGCGGTGGGAGCGGGCTGTGCGAAGCCGCCGCCGAGGTCGAGGTCCAGCGGTTCCGAGGAGTCGAGATCGAAGGAGAGGGCCGGCCCTTCTTCGAACGAATCGAACGTCGGCACGGGCTCCTCGATCTCCATCGACAGAGGAGCCACCGGGACCTCGCCTCCCGGTTTCGGCCGCACCGGCATCGTGTCGACACCGCCCATCTGCGTACGGACGAACTGGAGCTTGGTGCGGTGCTGCGAGTTCTGCGGTTCGCGCTGGATCAGTTTCTCCAGAACCTCGGCCGCCTTCTCGTAGTGACCCTTCGCCACGTGCGCCTCGGCGAGGCTGCTCATCGACGAGAGGATGTTGGTCTCCTCGTTGAGCCGTGAGTAGACGGCGACCAGCCGTTCCAGGGTCGGCGTATGGCCGGCATCGACGCGCAGGAGACGATTCAGCATTTCCACGGCGGTCCCGCGCTCGCCGCGGCCCAGGGCCTTCTCGACGATCGGCAAAAGCATCTCCAGCGCGCCGTCCGCATTGCCGATGCGGACGTAGAGATCGGAAAGCGCTTCGCGCACGCTGGCGTCGTTGGCGTCGCGTGCGTGCGCGCGCTCGAGCGCCGCGCGGGCTCCATTCATGTCGCCCTTGGTCATGAGGATGCGGCCGTAGATCGCCAGAAGCCGCGGGTTGTCCGTGGACGATTCGATCGACGCCTGCACGATCTGGATGGCGTTGTCGTAGTCCTTCGCTTCGAGAAGAGCGGTGACGAGAGACTCGACGAGCTCGACGTTGCCGGCGTCGATCTTCAGCGCTTTCTTGAAGACCTGAACCGCTTCATCCAGCATGCCGCGCTTGAGCAGCATCCGCCCGACGCGGTCGTACTCCTTGAGCGCCTCTTTGGTCTGGTTGTTCTGCGAGTAGAGGTCGGCGAGCTTGACGTGGACGTTGATCGAGTTCGGGTCGAGCTCGGAGATCTTGCGATAAATGGCGAGCGCGTTCCCCGGATCACCGTGCTTGAGGTAGTAGTCGGCGAGAACCTGGTACTGGCTCTTTGCCTCCATGGCCAGCCCCTGTTTGCCATAGAGATCGGCCAGCTTGGCGTAGATATCGAGCTTGGACGGATCGAGCTTGTTGATCTTTTTGTAGATGGCGATCGCTTTGAGAAAGAAGCCGTCCTTGGAGTAATGGTCGGCAATCCGGGAGAAGACCTTGACCGCTTCGTCGTTGCGGTTGATGCGCACCCAGAGATCGCCGATGCGATTCAGAGTGTTGACATCACTGGGGTTATCGTCGAGAAGGCGCTCGTACTCTTTGATCGCCGGCTCGATCTTCCCCTTCGCCACCAGCTTTTCAGCGCTGGCGATGATCTTATCGCGTTGGATCGCCATCGACTCCGTTCCGCACGAACAGCAACATCGGCTCGCCCACCCCTTCGAACGACTTGCGATGAATCGGCGAGGGGCCGTAGAGCTTCAGAGCCGCTTGATGCCCCTCCGTCGCGTATCCCCGATTGTGTCGAAAATCATAAACAGGGTAGAGGGCATGATACGACTCCATCAACAGATCGCGATAGACCTTCGCCACGATCGATGCCGCGGCGATGGAGACGCTGCGACGATCGCCGCCGATCAGCGGAATCTGAGGAAGATGCATGTCGATGGTCACGGCATCGAGAAGAAGCACGTCGGGCCGGATGGCCAGGTTCTCCACCGCCTCGATCATGGCCAGTTTGCTGGCGCGCAGGATGTTGATGGCGTCGATGGTCTGGGGCTCGATGACGCCGACCGCGACCGCGCGGGCCTGGCGGAGGATCAGACGGCAGACGTCGATGCGGTCTTCGCGGTCGACGAGCTTGGAATCGTTGACGCCGACGAGCGTGGGCTCGGTGTCGAGAATGACGCAGGCGGCGACGACAGGCCCGGCCAGACAGCCACGGCCTACTTCGTCCGTTCCGGCGATGGCGCGGAAACCGAAATCGCGGAGCCGGCGCTCGACCGCTGACATTTCAGCGACCCGCGCCAACTCCGCGAAGAGGTTCCTGACCAGCCGTTCGGCCGGCTTCGGTTTAGCGTTTGCGCTTTTCTTCGATGCGGGCGGCTTTCCCTCGGAGATCCCGGAGATAGTAGAGCTTCGCGCGGCGGACCCGGCCATGGCGTTCAACCTCGATACGATCGATGCTGGGAGAGTTCAGGGGGAACATGCGCTCCACGCCGATTCCACCGGAGATTTTGCGGACAGTGAACATCTGCCGCGCGCCGCCACCCTTGCGCGAGATCACCAGACCCTGAAAAATCTGGATGCGTTCCTTGTCGCCTTCTTTGACCTTCACGTGGACCTTGACCGTGTCTCCCGTGGCAAAGTTCGGGATGTCGGTCCGCGTCTCACGCGATTCGACGAGCTTCATTAAATCCTGAGCCATGATGACAACCTTCCTGTTTCTTGCAGCGAGCCCGCAAGGATCGCCGATTTGTTGTATTTAGGCAACTTCTGCCGCGGACCACGTTGAACGGCAGAGCGTGCAAAGTCATTCCTCGCGAATCCGCCGCAGCATCTCGCGCGCCTCGTCGTCGAGCTCGGCCGACTTCAGAAGGTCAGGCCGTTTCTGCAGCGTGGCCCGCAAGGCCTGCTCTTTCCGCCACTTGCGGATCTTCTCATGATGCCCCGACATGAGCACCTCGGGGACGCGCATCCCCCGCAGCTCCTCGGGGCGCGTGTAGTGAGGATAGTCGAGCAGTCCCCGGAAGAAGGAGTCCTCCTCGACCGAGCCGCTGTTGCCGACGACCCCTTCGATCATCCGTCCGACGGCATCGGCGATCACCATGGCCGGCAGCTCGCCACCGGAGACGACGAAATCGCCGATCGAGATCTCATCCGGCTGAAGCGCTTCGCGAATCCTCTCGTCGAATCCTTCGTAGCGTCCGCAGAGGATGACGATCCACTCCCGGGATGCCAGTTCCCGCGCGATGTCCTGGGTGAAGAGGCGTCCCTGGGGTGAGGTCATGAGGATGTGTCCGCCGCCGATCGCTTCAACACAGCGAAGCACCGGCTCGGCCAGCATCACCATCCCCGGACCGCCGCCATACGCCTCGTCGTCGGTCGAGCGATGCCTGTCGGTGGCGTAGTCCCGCAGGTCCCAGACATGGACGTGGAGCAGCCCCTGCTTGATGCCGCGAGCGATGACACCTTCGGCCAGCAGCGGCTCGAACATCTTCGGGAAGATGGTGACGAAATCGATGCGCACGTTGCATGAACGATATCAGCCGCCGCGCAGGTGACGTTGCCTGGTTGCCGCGGGTAGGTAGGTGCGCCACGGGTACAACTCCCGAGGATGAGTGTCCGGCGCTCAAGTCTCACTGATCCCCGCCATCACTCAACTGATCCGCGTCATCACCCAACTGATCCGTTCGATCACCGAAGTGATCCGCTCGATCACCCAAGTGATCCGCCCGATCACCCAAGTGATCCGCTCGATCACCCAAGTGAACCGATCAATCACCCAAGTGATCCGCTCAATCACCCAAGTGATCCGCTCAATCACCCAACTGATCTGCTCGATCACCCAAGTGATCCGCTCGATCACCCAAGTGATCCGCCCGATCACCCAAGTGATCCGCCCGATCACGCAAGTGATCCGAGTGTCCACTATTGTGGTCAGTGCAATCCGTCAGCGGGCCTCGGCCACCAATTCACTAATTTAATTAAATTAGAGGTCTTCGATGCCCGCCGGGAGGCTCACTGCGATCGTCTTCGCATCGAGATCCACTTTCGTGCAGATCTCCGCCGCGATGGGAACATCGAAACGGCGCCGAGGGCCGTCGACAACGAGCAGCAGTCCGCCGGCGGTCTCCTCGACCTCGACGACTTTCCCCCGATTCCGCCCCTCGGCATCGATCAGCGTCAAACCGACAAGATCGTGGAGAAAGTACTCATCCTCGTCGAGTTTCCGCGCGTCAGCCTCCGGGATCTCGATGGTCCAGTTCTGCAGCTTCTGAACGTCTTTGGGTGATTCGATGCCGGAGAACTTCACGAGCGCGCGGCCGGCATGGATGCGCACACTCTCGATGGTCGCTTCGCGCGTCTGCTCATCATGAGGCGAAACGAGGGTGACGGCGCGAAGGGGCCTTCATCGTCGGCACGGGGGGTCCGGCCTTCGGACCTCTCGCATGACGTCGACGATTCTCATTTCGAGATAGAATTCAGTCTTGCTGGTTCGAACTTCCAACAACTCCCTTCGAAAACGGCGGTGAATCGCCGAGGTGCTTATGAGACGGCCTCACATTCTCCATCCTGTTTTCCTGATCGGCCTGTGCTTATGTCTGGGGGGCAGCACGCTACGGGCAGAGTCAGGTGTACTGGTGACGCACGTCAAGGACGTGCAACGACGTCCGATCGGCGGCGTGCAGATTGGAGTCGAGGGCGATGGCGGATCCGCGGTTACTGGAGATGATGGCAAGGCACGTATCCCCTTGGCCAAGCAGACCAAAGTGAAAAGTTGGGTCTCTCTGCAGATTTTGAAGTCCCCAAAGAACAAAGACTTTGTGATGGTGTCGCCCTGGGATTACAGGGCTCTCGTTCCTTCGTTTGAGAACGAATCGGAGAATTTTATTGAGGTAGTGATCGTCCAGCGCGGCGACCGCGCGGCGCTGGAAAGCGGGACTGTTTTGGCTGCCGCGGTCGCACAGATCAATAAGGCAAACGGTCCGAAAACGGCAGATAAGCAAGAGCTGCAAGACCCGAGTGTGAACCTCGCTGCAGTTTCGAAGCAGTACGGACTGGCTCCGGACGAGCTCGATCGAGCGATACGAGCCTGGGGAGCGAAGACCACCGATCCGTATGAAGCAGGACTGGCTTCTCTGTATGAGAGGAACTATTCCAAGGCTTCAACGCAGCTCGCCAACTCGCTTCGGAAACGAGAAGAAGATTTAGCAGCCGGTCAAAAGGCCGTGGCCGATGCTGCTTTCTTTCTTGGATCGTCACTTTGGGAGGAAGGCAAGTACCGCGAGTCAGCGGCAAACTATCAGCGTTGTCTTCAATTGCGTCCGGATGATGGTGCGGTTCTAAACAACTTGGCGCTCAGCCTCATGGGCGCGGGTGATTATGCGGCGGCGGATCCGCTGTTCCGACGCGCGCTCGCGATTTATGAGAAAACGCTGGGGCCCGACCATCGCGACGTAGCCGCGGGGCTCGACAACCTCGCGTCGCTGCTACAGGACAAAGGCGACTATGCGGCGGCGGAGCCATTGTACCGACGAGCGCTCGCAATTGATGAGAAAACGCTGGGGCTCTACCATCCTGAGGTGGCCACCGACCTCAACAACCTTGCGTTGCTGCTGAAGATCAAGGGCGACTATGCGGCGGCAGAGCCGTTGTTCAGGCGAGCGCTGGCGATTGGTGAGAAGACGTTGGGTCCCGAACATCCGCATGTCGCAACGAGACTCAACAACCTCGCGGCACTGCTCGTGAACAAGGGCGACTATGCGGCGGCAGAGCCGTTGTACCGGCGAGCGCTGGCTATTGACGAGAAAACGCTGGGGCCCGACCATCCTGGTTTCGCCACGGATCTTAGCAACCTCGCGTCACTGCTAGAGGACAAAGGCGACTATGCGGCGGCAGAGCCGTTGTACCGACGAGCGCTGGCTATTGACGAGAAAACGCTGGGGCCTGACCATCCAGACGTGGCCACGTGTCTCAACAACCTCGCCTTGCTCCTAAGGGCAAAAGGCGACTATGCGGCGGCGGAGCGGTTGTACCGTCGCGCGCTGACGATTGGTGAGAAGGCGCTGGGGCCCGACCATCCCGATGTAGCCACGAGACTGAACAACCTCGCGTTGCTGCTACACGACAAAGGCGACTATGCAGCGGCGGAGCCGCTGCTCCGGCGAGCGCTGGCGATTAAAGAGAAGGCGCTGGGGCCCGACCATCCCGACGTAGCCACGACACTCAACAACCTTGCGTCGCTGCTAGAGGACAAAGGCGACCGTGGTGCGGCGGAGCCACTGTACCGACGAGCGCTGGTGATTGATGAGAAAGCGCTGGGGCCCGACCATCCCGACGTAGCCACGAGACTGAACAACCTCGCGTTGCTGCTACACGACAAAGGCGACTATGCAGCGGCGGAGCCGCTGCTCCGGCGAGCGCTGGCGATCAATGAGAAAGCGCTCGGGCCGAATCATCCTCAAACGCAGCAGATTCGGCGCAACTTGGAGTCCCTCAAACAAAAGGCGGTTCAAGAACCAGAGAGGTAGATCGGTGTGGGAAAAAGCTCTCGCGATTGCCAGTCGCATCACCCATCCGTGGACGATTGCGGTATTTGTAGCCGTGATCGCGGCCGTTGTTTTTGTTTTGGCGCTTCGTGCGAGAACATCGCGCGTCCCACAGATCGTGTGGGTCATCCTCGTCGCGGGGATCATCGTGCTGGGGCTTGCTCCGCTTGTTGCCTCCACGTTCCTCCAATGGCGAGGTGTTTATCGGATTCGAGTCGTCGTATTGGGACCGGACCAGTCGCCGCTCGATGGTGCTCAGATGAGATCCTCAAATGGCGGAGAGCTGAAAAAGGTTGACGGGGGATGGGAGCTCGATATTCCACCGCAGACCCGGCCGGCCGACGGTAAAGTAACCCTGTTTGCGTCCGCGAAGGATGCGTTTCTGGCGGGTAGTTCCACGCTCGTTTTGGCTCAGGACTATTATCCAACCACGACCATTCAACTCACTTCGGACACAACTGCAGTGTTGCGCGGTGTTGTCGTAGACGAACGGGGCAGGCCGGTAGGCAACGCATCAGTTTCGATCGCTGGCTATACCGACGGAGCCGTGACGGACAGTATGGGAAATTTCGTTTTGCCAGCGCACGCAGCCGAAGGGCAGATCGTGCAAGTACGGGCGCAGAAGGATCAGTTATTGGGAAGTATGTCGGTTCCTGCTGGCCGCGTCCCAGTGGAGTTAGTGGTCAAGTGACCGCGTCCACTTTTTTTCGCAGTCGTCTGAACGAGTAGCAAGTCCCTGATATCCCCAGTTCGGGTATCGTTTCCACGAGCGGTCGCCCTTTGGTCCGGGCTCCATATCTAATTCCATGAGCATTTGAACGACGACGTCGAAGGAAGTCCGCGGCTCAATAGCGCGTAACTCTTCAGGACGGAGCCCGGCTTAGAAGCGGCCGAAAACCGGTCGGTCGGGGAGCAAGGCGAGGAAATCATTTCGCGCGCAGCGCTTTGGACTGCGCGTTGCGAAGCCACCGCTTAGGGAGGGTGGTGGCACGTGAGACATCATCGGATCTCAAAAGCGGCTGCCGAGAGGTGTTTACCGATCCTTTAGAGGTCTTCGATTCCTTCCGGCAGCCTCACGGCGATCGTTTTCGCCTCGAGATCCACCTTCGTGCATATCTCCGATGCGAATGGAACGTCGAAACGCCGTTTCGGCCCGTCGACGACAAGCAGAATCCCGCCCGCAGTCTCCTCGACCTCGGCCACCTTCCCCCGAACCCGTCCTTCGGCATCGGTCAGCGTCAACCCGACGAGATCGTGCAGAAAGTACTCATCCGCATCGAGCTCTCGAGCATCCGCGGCCGGGATCTCGACAGTCCAGTTCTGCACGCCTCGGACATCCTCAGGGGATTCGATTCCAACAAATTTCACCAGCGCGCGGCCGGCGTGGATACGCACGCCCTCGATGGTGGCTTCGCGCGTTTGATCGTCCGGAGAGACCAGGGTGACCGTACGAAGATCCGTGAAGCGTTCAGGCGAATCAGACCACGCTTCGACGCTGGCCTCGCCGCGGACCCCATGTGCTTTTCGGATGATGCCGAGGGCGATACGGTCGCCGGGCATGGCTCAGTCGACGATGTCGAGGGTGTAGCGGCGGCGTGTTTTCTGGCCGGCCGCGGTGAGGAGCGTGCGCATGGCGCGCGCTGTACGGCCCTGACGGCCGATCACCTTGCCAAGGTCGTCCTGTGCCACCTCGAGCTCGATGACGGTCTGATCGCCGCGGTTATACGCATGCGTATTCACCGCCTCGGCATTATCGACGAGCGACTTGGCGACGAACTCGATCAGCTCTTCCATGGAGCGAGATTACGCGGTTTTGTTCTTTTTCAGCAGCGATTTGACGGTCGGCGAGAGCTGAGCACCCTTGCTGACCCAGTAATCGACGCGCGTGCTGTCGATCTTCACGTCAGCCGGGTTCTTCTTCGGATCGTAATGGCCGATCTGCTCGATGGTGGCATTGCTCGGAGTCTTCAGCGAGTCGGAAACGACGACGCGATAGAACGGCGAGTGGGTCGCGCCCTGGCGGCGCAGGCGAATCTTCAACATGTCGTGTGGTGCTCCTTCGTGAATCGGGCCGGCAATCCTACCGAACCGGGGCGTGAAACCGCAACGGGTAGCCTGTCATTCCGCGGTGCAGAAGGTCGCGGGGTCTCGCGGTTGCGCGGTCTCGAGGTGTTCGGGGCGAAGGGCAGCGACAAACGACCGACGACCGCGAGACCCAGCAACCTCGAAACTCCGCGACCGCTACTGCAGCATCCCCGGCGGCATGCCCTTCATCATCTTGCCGAACTTCCTTGCGCCGAAGCCTTTGGAGAAGCTGCGCATCATCTTCTTCATCTGCAGGTACTGTTTCAGAAGCTGATTGATCTGTTGGACCGAGGTGCCGGAGCCTTTGGCGATGCGCTTCTTCCGTTTGCCGTCGATGACCTGCGGGAACTCACGCTCTTTCTTCGTCATCGAGTCGAGGATGGCCTGCATCCGGACGATGGCTTTCTCATCGATGTCGTCCTCGCTGATCTTCCCGGCGCCGGGAAGCATGTTCACCAGCGACGAGAGCGGTCCCATCTTCTTGACCTGCAGCAGTTGCGCGCGGAGATCTTCGAGGGTGAACTTGTCTTTTGCGACGCGATTGGCGAGCCGTTCGGCTTCCTTGCGGTCGATCTCGGTCTCGACCTTTTCGATGAGCGACAGCACGTCGCCCATGCCGAGGATGCGCGAGGCCATCCGGTCGGGATGGAAGACGTCGAGGTCGGCGTACTTTTCGCCGACGCCGACGAGCTTGATGGGGCGATTGACGACCGACTTGATCGAAAGGGCGGCGCCGCCGCGGGCATCGCCGTCGAGTTTCGTCAGGACGATGCCGGTCACGGCGAGGCGGTCATCGAACTCCTTGGCTGACTTCACGGCGTCCTGGCCGGTCATGGCGTCGGCGACGAAGAGGATCTCGCTCGGACGGGTGTCGCGCTTGATGGCATCGAGCTCCGACATCAGCTCGGCGTCGATATGCAGGCGGCCGGCGGTGTCGAGGATGACGGTGTCGTAGAGGAGCGTTCGTGCATCGGTCACGGCGCGGCGGGCGATCGAAAGGGGATCGCGATCGTCGCCGATCTCGAAGAACGGCACCTTCACGTTGTTGGCAACGATGCGGAGCTGCTCGATGGCGGCGGGACGGTAGACGTCGCAAGGAACCAGGAGCGGACGGCGGCCGCGGTTCTTGAGATGCAGAGCCAGTTTTCCCGAGGTCGTGGTCTTGCCGGAGCCCTGAAGGCCGACCATCATCACCACCGCCGGGGAACCGACCAGAGCGAGGCCGACCTCGTTCCCGCCGAGAAGCTCCTGCAGCTCGTCGCGAACGACTTTGGTCACCTGCTGCGCAGGTGAGAAGGCCGTGAGGACATCCTGGCCGACCGCTTTTTCGCGGACGCGGTTGGTGAACTCCTTGACGACTTTGAAGTGGACGTCGGCCTCGAGCAGCGCGACGCGGATTTCCTTCAGCGCGTTGTCGATGTGCCACTCGTTGAGGGCCGCCTCACCACGCAGGGTCTTGAAGACCCGGTCCATCTTGTCCTGCAGGTTGTCGAACATGCGGGACTAGAAACGCGAAGGGAGCGCTGTCATTCCGAGCTGTCAGTCTTGACACAACACCTGCTCGAAATTGCCCCTGCCGGATCGTCGTTTCGATCTCCATGGCTTCGCTTGCGCAACGGCTTCCTGACAACGTGCCGGGCGACTTTTTCGTCGACGACACCTGCATCGATTGCGACGCCTGCCGTATTTTCGCGCCGCAGGTTTTCAGCGATAAAGGCGACCAATCGAGCGTCTATCACCAGCCTGAAACAGAAGGAGAGCTTCTCGCGGCCGAAAAGGCGCTCATCTCCTGCCCGACGGCATCGATCGGATCCGTGACCAGGCAGGACATGCGGCCGGCATTGGCGGCGCTGCCGGAGCTCGTCGATGGCGACGTCTACCGTTGCGGCTATGCCTCCGAATCGTCATTCGGTGCGATCAGCTATCTGATCCGCCGACCGTCAGGAAACCTCCTCATCGACTCGCCACGCTTCTCAGGACCGCTTGTCAAAAACATTGCAGCGATGGGCGGCGTATCGCGGATGCTCCTGACGCATCAGGACGACGTCGCCGATCACGCCCGGTTCGCGGAACGATTCGGTTGCCAGCGCGTTCTGCACCGCGAGGATGTTCATCCCCGCACCGCGTCGATCGAGCTGCAGCCCTCAGGCCGCGATCCGATCGCCCTCGGCGATGATCTGCTCATGATTCCGACGCCCGGTCACACCCGGGGTCATGCGGTTTTCCTCGATCGCGAGACGTACCTCTTCACCGGCGATCATCTGGCCTGGAGCGAGCGCCGGGGCCATCTCTACGCGTTTCGGAGCGCCTGCTGGTACTCCTGGCCCGAGCAGATCCGTTCCATGGAGCGCCTCCTTGACTACCGCTTCGAATGGGTCCTGCCCGGTCACGGCCGTCCCGTACACCTCGATCCCTCGTCCATGCGCGCGAGTTTGGAGCGCTGCATCGAGTGGATGCGTTTAGGATAACGGCCAACAAGTCCCAGCAAGGAGAATTCATGAAGCGATTCGTAGTCGTGTCCGCGGCTCTGTTCGTTGCCTTCGCCCTCTCGGCGGCGCCGATCACGCTGCATGTCGATGCGACCGGTGTTGCCTCGAACGTCTATCACGCACATCTGACGATGCCGGCGACGCCCGGGCCGATGACCCTCTATTACCCGAAGTGGATTCCGGGTGAGCATGGGCCGACGGGGCCGATCAACGGCCTGACGGGCCTGCAGATCAAAGCCAACGGCACTGCTGTTCCCTGGCTACGCGATCCTGTCGACATGTTCGCCTTTCAGCTCGAGGTGCCGGCAGGGGCGACGTCGCTCGACATCGATCTCGACTACCTGGCGCCCGCGCCCGGCGCCAATTTCACGGCAGGTGCTTCGACGTCGCCGCGGCTGGCGGTCCTGAGCTGGAACACGGTGCTGCTTTACCCGAAGACCGCGGCTCACAGCGACTCACTGGAGGTCGATGCCTCCCTGCACATTCCGGCCGGCTGGCAGTACGCGACGGCGCTGGAGACGCGCGGGCGCAGCGGTGATGAGATCACGTTCGAATCAGCGTCGCTGACGCGTGTGATCGATTCGCCCGTGCAGATCGGGACGATCCTGCGCAAGATCGACATTGCCAGCCACTCCCCGCTGAAACACACGCTGAATCTGCTCTCCGAAAGCACCGAGGCTACACAAACGCCCGACGATTTCGCCGCGCAGTACGGCCGTCTGGTCGACGAGGCATCGGCTCTCTTTGGCGCGAATCACTATCGTCATTACGACTGGCTCCTGACGCTGAGCGATGGCGTGGCGCATTTCGGCCTCGAACATCACGAGTCGAGCGACGATCGAACCGATGAGCCGGCGTTGCGGGAGGACACCAGCCGCAAGTGGGTCTCGACATTGTTGGCCCATGAATTCGTGCACTCGTGGAACGGCAAGTACCGCCGTCCGGCGGGTCTGGCTACCGGCAACTACGACAAACCGATGACCGGCGAGCTTCTCTGGGTTTACGAGGGTCTGACCGAGTACCTCGGCGATCTCCTTCCCGTGCGCAGCGGAATTCTCTCGGCTGATGACTACCGCGAAAACCTTGCCGAGACCGCGGCCAATATGACGCAGCACGTCGGGCGCACTTGGCGTCCGCTGCTCGACACGGCCGTCGCCGCGCAACTTCTCTATGAAGCGCCGGGAGCGTCGACGAACTGGCGTCGCAGCGTCGATTACTACCCCGAGGGCGAGCTGCTTTGGCTCGACGCCGACATGACCATCCGGTCGCTCACGAACGGCAAGAAATCGCTCGACGATTTCTGCCGCGCCTTCTACGGCGGCGCAAGCGGACATCCCGACCTCAAGCCATACACCTTCGACGACATCGTCGCCGCACTCAACGCGGTCGCACCGCACGACTGGCGGGCGTTTCTCAATGAACGGCTGACGTCGATGTCGCCCACGCCGCCGATGGGAGGCATCGAGCAGGCCGGCTGGCATCTCGTCTACACCGATAAGCCGAACACGGCCTTGCAGTACTACGAGGGACGCAACAAAGGCGCCGATCTGAGTGCGTCGGTGGGCTTCTCGGTCAGAGACAACGGCACGATCAACGACGTCGTGCCTGCTTCCGTGGCCGCGCGCGCCGGCCTCACACCGGGAGGGCACATCGTCGCCGTCAACGGCCGCGCTTACACCACGGCACGGTTACGCGACGTCATCAAAGCTTCCGGCAGCGCCACCACACCGATGACGATCATCGTGCAGAACGGCGAGTTTTACACGACCGTCTCCGTCGACTATCACGGTGGCGAGCGCTATCCGCATCTGGAGCGCGTGACCGGAAAGGCGGATTGGATGGAGGCGCTCACGAAACCGCTGATGCCGCCGCCACCGGCTCCTCCGAAAAAGAAGTAGACAACGAAAAGGGCGCGGTCGCCCGCGCCCTCGCTGCAATGCGTTGATCGGAGGATTAGTCTTTGCGCATCCGGCGGTGATGCTTGGTTGTTTCAGTCGTCGTGGTCGTCGTCTCGGTCGTGCTCGAGGCCATCGGGGTCTCGACTACCGGAGCCGGAGCGGGGGTCTCGACGATCGGCGCCGGAGCCGGAGTCTCCGCGATGACGGGGGCCGGGGCCGGAGTCTCGATGACCGTTGTCTCGGTGGTCGACGGTGTCTCGATGGTGGCCGCCGACTGCGTGACCGTCACGTCAGAGCCGGTCTTCTTCGGAACGAGGTTGACGTTCGTGTTCGTGCCGACGGTGTTGCTGTTGCCGGCGCTGCCGACCGAACTGCTGGTGTACGCGCGGCCGCTGCTGTCAACGGCTGCCGGTCCGGACATCACGGCCGGAGTCGACGGGGTACTGACGCCCTCGGCATTGGACGGCGCCGCGACCGCCGCGACCGTTGTGCCGCTGCTCGACGATGACGGTTCTTCCGTGCGAATCTGTCCATAGCCCTGGTCCGCGGTGGAAGTATGGTGTGCACACGCGCCCATCACGATCACGAGCGCCGCCGACCCGATGCCGGCAACTGCTTTCTTCAGAAACGTTTCTTTTTTCATTTTCCTGCTCCTTGCTGCCTTCTAGCTGGCAGCTCGTTTGTGCCTCTTGGCGATAAACGGAAGAGCAACTAGCTTGCCTAAATTTATTTATCTAAGATGAGCGAATGGCAGAGCGCGTCTGGAAAGTAAGTGAGCTCATCCGTCAGATCAACGTGGAGCTCTTTCGATACAACGACATAAGCGTCGAAGGCGAAGCGACGAATGTCGTACGTTCCGCTGCCGGCCACCTCTATTTTTCGATCAAGGATGCCCGTGCGCAGATGCGGGTGGTCCTTTTTGCCACGAATGCACGCTTCCTTCGCTTCCGAATCGAGAACGGATTGCAGCTCGTCGTCCGCGGACGGCTGACCCTTTACGAGCAAAAGGGAGAGTTTCAGCTCAACGCCGTGGCGGTGGAGCCGGCCGGTCTGGGCGCACTGCAACTGGCGTTCGAACAACTCAAAAAGCAGCTCGCCGATGAGGGGCTGTTCGACGCGGCCAGGAAAAAACCGATCCCGATGCTGCCGCAGCGGATCGCGATCGTCACCAGTCCGACCGGTGCAGCCATCCGGGATGTATTGAACGTCCTCGGCCGGCGCTTCGCCGGCCTTCACGTGCAGGTCTATCCCGTGCGCGTGCAGGGACGCGATGCGGCGCGTGAGATCACCATTGCCATCCGCCACCTCTCTCGCTGGCAGTTGCACGACGTCCTTCTGATCTGCCGCGGAGGGGGATCGCTCGAGGATCTTTGGGCCTTCAACGAAGAGCCGGTGGCGCGCGCGGTGGCTGACTGCACCATCCCGACGATCTCCGCGATCGGACACGAGACCGACTTCACCATCTGCGACTTCGTAGCCGACCTGCGCGCGCCGACGCCGTCCGCCGCCGCGGAGATCGTGATCCGGGCCAAGAGCGAGCTATGCACGCAGCTCGATCACATGACGCGGCGTGTGCGGCAGGTAGTCGAGTCGCGCGTCCGCAATTACCGCCACGAGCTGCGCCATCTCGCCTCATCCGACCGCCTGGGCATGGTGCCGCGCCGCGTCGCTCTCCGGCGTGAGCGCCTCAATCGCAGCCGCGTGACACTTTTCCGCATGCTGGAAGCACGAGCGCGATCGATGCGGTCGCGGCTCGCCGCCGTGAACGCACCGCTGCTGCGATTCCCCGAGCTGGTTGCACGCGAGCGCGAGCGTCTCCGCTCGGCGGCCGCCACACTCGGCGCCGTCTCTCCACTCTCGGTCCTCTCGCGCGGCTACGCCATCGCCTTCTCGCGCACAAAGCGCGGGCGCAGGAAGCCGATTCTCGATGCGAATGCCGTCGCCATCGGCGAGCTGATCGAAGTGCAGTTGAAGAAGGGCCGCATCGAATGCACGGTTGACGCAAAGACCATGGGGCTTGAGACTGTGTGGCCCCTGACGAAAGAATGACCGGTACCCATGGCCCGCAAATCCAACGAATTCGAAAAAGCCTTTCAGAACCTCGAGACGATCGTGAAGCGTCTGGAGTCGGAGGAGATGCCGCTCGACGAGTCGCTGCAGCTCTTCGAGGAAGGCGTCCGCCTTTCCCGCTTCTGCAATCAGAAGCTCGAGGAGGTGGAGAAGAAGATCGAACTGATTCTGGCCGACGCGAAAGGGCAGCCGCGGATCGAGCCGTTCGAGAGCGAGGATCTCGAAGAGCGGTCCGAGCTGCACCCCGAGGACGATGAGGAGTGAGCGCGCTTCATGAGTATCTGAACGAGAAGCGGCAACTCGTCGATCGCGTGCTCGGCGCGAACCTCCCGCCCGCGGATACACCACCCGCCGTCATCCATGAGGCGATGCGTTACGCGGTCCTCGGCGGCGGCAAGCGCATCCGGCCGATCGTCGCCATCGCGGCGGCCGAAGCGTGCGGCGCGAAGGTCGAGGGGCTCCTCGTTCCGATCGCCGCGCTGGAGCTGATCCATACCTACTCGCTCGTTCACGATGATCTTCCCGCCCTCGACAACGACGACCTCCGCCGCGGACGCAAGACGACGCACGTCGTCTTCGGCGAGGCGATGGGTATTCTCACCGGTGACGCGCTGTTGACCGAAGCGTTCGCATGGCTTGCCCGGCCGGTGGCGGGCGTCGATGCCGCACACCAGCTTCGGGCCGTACGCGAAATCGCGGTCGCCGTCGATTCGAAAGGAATGATCGGCGGGCAGGTCGCGGACGTCATCACCACCGGCACGAACGAAGCGAGCGCCGAGCTGCTCGATTTCATCCACCGCAACAAGACCGGCAAATTGCTGACGGCGTCCGTGGTTCTCGGCGGGCTGCTCGCCGGCGCGCCCGAGGAGAAGATCGAGGCGCTCCGCCGCTACGGCAATGCCGTGGGACTGGCCTTCCAGATCGTCGATGATCTGCTCGACCAGGAAGAAGACGCCGCGACCCTGGGTAAGACGGCTGGGAAGGATCTCGCACAAGGAAAGCTGACCTATCCGGCGCTGTTCGGTACGGACGCCGCTCGCGCCAGGGTTGAATCGCTGCTCGAAGAGGCGGTGCGCAACGCTGCTATCATCGGCGGCCCTGTGAACTATCTCGCCGGGATCGCGCGTTTCATCTGCGAACGGCGATCGTGAGGCGCCGATGCTGCCATGACGCTCCTCGACACCATCAACTCTCCGAAAGACCTTCGGAAACTCGACCGCAAACAGCTCCATGAGCTCGCGGGAGAGATTCGCCACCGCATCATCGAGGTCGTCTCGCGAATCGGCGGGCACTTCGGCGGCAACCTCGGTATCGTCGAGCTGACGCTGGCGCTGCACTACGTCTTCAACACGCCCCGCGACCAGATCGTCTTCGACACCGGCCACCAGTCCTACCCGCACAAGCTCATCACCGGACGCCGCGATACCTTCGACACCATCCGCATGCACGGCGGCATCTCCGGCTTCTGCAAACGGGAAGAGTCGGAGTACGACGTCTTCAACGCCGGCCATGCTTCGACCTCGATCTCCGCCGCCCTCGGCATTGCCGTGGCGCGCGACATCAAGGAGGAGAACTACCGCGTCGTGGCCATCATCGGCGACGGCGCGCTGTCGGGCGGCCTGGCGCTGGAGGGCCTCAACCAGGCCGGCCATCTCAAGCGCAAGTTGATGATCATCCTCAACGACAACGACATGTCGATCTCGACCAACGTCGGTGCCATGTCGGGCTACCTGAACGGGCTCCTCAAGGGGCAGGCCTACAACCAGGCCAAGGATCTGGCCAGGGGCATCATGGATCGCATCCCTCTCGTCGGCGGGAAGCTCCACGGCATGGCCAGCGACATGGAGCAGCTCTTCAAACACATGATCGTCCCGGGGACGCTTTTCGAGGAGCTCGGATTCAAGTACATCGGGCCCTATGACGGTCATGATCTCGACTTCCTGATCGATCTGTTCGAGAAGAACAAGGACTATAACGGTCCACTCCTGGTTCATGTGATCACGAAGAAGGGGAAGGGCTACACGCCGGCGGAAAACCGGCCGATCTGGTCGCATGGCGTCTCGCCGTTCGACATCGATTCGGGCGACGTGGTGAAGTCGACGAAATCAACGCCACCGAGCTACACGGCCGTTTTCTCCGAGACGCTCATCGAGCTGGCCAGGCGAGAGCCGAAGATCGTCGCCATCACCGCGGCGATGCCCGACGGCACGGGACTCGACAAGTTCGGGAAGGTGTTCCCGGAGCGCATGTTCGACGTCGGCATTGCCGAGGAGCATGCGGTGACATTCTGCGGAGGCATGGCCACGCAGGGAATGAAGCCGATCGCGGCGATCTATTCAACCTTCCTGCAGCGAGCGTTCGATCAGGTCTTCCACGACGTCGCCATCATGGATCTGCCGGTGGTTTTCGCGCTCGACCGCGGCGGCATCGCCGGCGCCGACGGGCCGACACACCATGGAATCTACGACATGGCGTACCTGCGGATCTTCCCGAACATGATCTGCATGGCTCCGAAGGACGAGAACGAGCTGCGGCACATGCTGAAGACGTCGTTCGAAACGGGCCATCCGACCTCTCTGCGCTACCCGCGCGGCAATGGCTTCGGCGTGGCCATGGACGCCGAGTTGCAGTCGTTGCCGGTAGGCAAAGGCGAAGTGATGCGCGAGGGCGAGGCCGGTGTGATCTTCGCGATCGGCAACGAAGTGTGGCCGGCGGTACAGGCGGCCGAGATCCTTGCGAAAGAGGGAATCGAGGTCGCGGTCGTCAACGCGCGCTTCATCAAGCCGCTCGACGATGCGCTGATCACGAAATACTGCCGCCCATTCGCCCGCGTGATCACGGTCGAAGAAGGCTCACTTGCCGGCGGCTTCGGCTCGGCCATCATGGAACGCGTCCAGCAACTCGGCATCCGCGACGTCCAGTTCCACCGCATCGGGATCCCGGACGAGTATGTCCATCATGGCGCGCAGGATGTGCTCCGCGCGCAGTACGACCTCGATGCGAACGGGATTGCCAAGAGGGTGAGAGAGTTTGTGGGCGAGAAAAAATTGGGGACGATTGGGGAGTTTGGCGCGATGGCCGACGAAATCTGGAAGGACGTGCCTGACGAAGTTTTACGCCGGATGCATGAAAAGGGACACGATTCCGATCACATCGATGAGGTCGTCTATGGTCTCAGGCGACGCGTATCGACCAAGTGATGACGACGTACTTCGCCGATACCTGGTACCTCATCGCCAGTGTCGATCGATCGGATCAACATCACACGAGAGCCTTGCGACTCGAACGAAGGTTAGCCGGCAACCGCCTGCTGACGCACGAATACGTTCTGGGTGAATTCCTGACGTATTTTTCAGGCGAAGGGGCGTTTGCGAGGGCGCGAGCCGTTGATACGGTGCGAGCGACCCGTCGCTCCTATGAAGTCGTCGAGTCAAATCCCCTCCTTTTTGAATACACCCTCGACCGTTACGCCCACCGCCTCGATAAGGAGTACTCCTTCGTTGACTGCATGTCGATGGTGCTGATGGAGCATCGTGGCATCACCCACGTCCTCACCAACGACCACCACTTCCGCCAGGAAGGCTTCACCGTCGTCAACGAATGAAAAAACAGCGTCTCGACGTCGCTCTTGTCGAGCGTGGCCTCTGCGACACGCGTTCGAAGGCGCAGTCGCTGATCATGGCCCGGCGGATCCTGGTCAACGGGCGGCATGCCGACAAGGCGGGAACGGGCGTCGGCAATGACGACGAGCTGCGGATCGAGGAGCTGGAGCACCCCTGGGTTGGGAGGGGCGGGATGAAACTCGCGCATGCCCTGCGCGAATTCGGGATCAGTGTCGAAGGCAAAATCTGCGCGGATATCGGCGCGTCGACCGGCGGCTTCACCGACGTGATGCTGAAGAACGGCGCGAAGAAGGTCTACGCCATCGACGTCGGGTACGGACAGATCGACGCTTCCCTGCGCAACGATCCGCGCGTCGTCAACCGCGAGAAGGTCAACGCGCGCTATCTCACTGCTGACGACTTTGACGATGTCATCGAATTCGTATCGGTCGATGTCTCCTTCATCCCGCTGAAACTGATCCTGCCCGCGGTGGCCACGTTCCTTCAAGGAGAGCTGGTGGCGCTGATCAAACCGCAATTCGAGGTCGGAAAAGGCGAAGTCGGAAAGGGCGGAATCGTTCGCGACGACACGAAGCGCACGGCCGCGGTCGATGCGGTCCTGGCCTCAGCGCGCGAGCACGGCTTCGACGTCAAAGGCCTGATCGAGAGCCCGATCAAAGGCGCCGAGGGGAACATCGAATATTTGATGTACGCGGGAAATTTGCGCGATCGGGCCATCTAATGGTGGGCAGTCGGATTTCTGCGGTGAGCCGTGCCTCGTCTGGGTCGCGCGGTTCGCCAACGGGTCCGGCTGCACTTTTTTTCTGGCGGTGCTAACCACGGCTCAGAAGATACTCGCGCAGCCCCTCTGCCCACGACTCGGAATGGACGCCGGTGAGCCGCTCGTAACGCTCCGTCGAGAGAACCGAGTACGCCGGGCGGATCGCCGGCCGTGGAAACTCGCTGCTCGTCACGGGGATCACCGTCGTATCGGCTCCGGCGCTGGCCACGATCCCCTGAGCGAAGTCGAACCAGGTACATTCAGGGTTGTCCGCGTAGTGGACGATGCCGCGCGCGTCCGCATCCGCGTGTGCCAGCCGTGCCACACGAACGATGGCCTCGGCCAGGTGCGGCGTGTAGGTCGGCCGTCCGCGCTGATCGTGCACCACGCGTAGCGGGTTCGTCCCCTTGCGAATCTGATTGCGGATCGCCTCGACGAAATTCGGACCATGGACGCCGAACAGCCAGGCCGTGCGGAAGACGACGTGCTTCTGAGCCAGGCTCGCGGCCTGCTCCCCGATCAGCTTTGAACGGCCGTATGCCGACAGCGGCGCGGTCGGATCATTGACCTCGTAAGGTGTCCGTTTCGAGCCGTCGAAGACAAAGTCGGTCGAGAGCTGCACGAGCAGCGCATCGACATCATTCGCCGCGCCGGCGAGAAACTCGACCGCGGAGCCGTTGATCGCCGTGGCCAGATGCTCATTCGCCTCGGCGTCGTCGACTTTCGTGTACGCGGCACAGTTGACGATGACGTCCGGCCTCGCCCGGCGAATCACGTTATGAACCGCGGGAGCGTCGGTGATGTCGAGATCCGCCTTCGTAACTGCGGTGACGTGCTCTACGCGCATTTCCAGGGCCGCGCAAAGGTCGCGCCCCACCATCCCACCCGCTCCTGTGACGAGCCAGCGCAGCGTCACGCGTACTTTCCGCCGTCGGTCTTGAGCTGCACCTTGATCTGCCGCGACTCGCGCGGAATGATCAGGCCGAGGGCGAAGAAGGCGTAAAGGATGCGGGCGTTGTCCGATGCGGCAAGAGGCGGCGTGTTCACCAACTCATAAAGCACCTTGCGCCCATCGACGGCATCGAGCAGGTGCTGTTCGTCCTCGTGAAGCACCAAACCCTCGCTATGCCCGGCCGCGCGCGTGAAAAGTGTCGTCTTCGTGCCGAGGCGGGCAACGAGCGCGCGTGCATCAGCCACATGCCGGACACCGCGCAGAATGGCCATCGGAACCGGGACATCGACCTTGATGAACTCCAGCTTCTTGTCGCGGCCGGCGGTGAAGCTGACCGTCCCCGCGTCCCAGCCGAAGATTGGCCAGATGATCTCCTCGATCTGTTCGTGGACGGCGACGAAGAGATCTCGCGGTGAGAGAATTTTCATCTCCACCAGAGTGGTGCCGTGACGGTTGCCGCTGGCCCGAGCGCGCGTGAGGCTCTCCTCGTACTGATGGCGGGTGATGCGCCCTTCGCGCAGAAGTTTGTCACCGAGCGATTCGCCGATCTGGTTGGTGGTGGCGAAGATGATCTGCCCGTGATCGAGATAGATGCGCTTCACCTCGTCACCGCGCTTGCAATCGACGCGGCCGGGCGCACGGTACCGATGGATCTTCACCAGCACCTCGGCAAGAGGCGTCTGGGCGATTTCCGTCTGATACAGCGGTGCGGCAGGTTCCGGCGTCAATGGCACAGGAGAACCCCGAAGTGCGGATTACGCGTTCTTCTTTTCTTCCAGTGTTGCCGGTTTCTTTTCCTCGCGACCCTTCAGACCGTCGCGAAAATTGGAGATGCCCTCACCGAGGCCCTTGCCCAGTTGCGGGAGTTTTCCCGCGCCGAAAACGACCAGGATGATGGCGAAGATGACGAGGAGCTCAGGTAATCCAAGTGAACCGAACATTTAGTAAGCCTCCGAGTGGTTGCCGCGGCGGCCCCTGATCCCCGCGTTGACGAACCGGCAAAGTGTATTACGAATCGCAGTCTGACCGACATAACAAGGCTCATGTGCTCATGGATTTCGCACCGGAAAACGGCTGTTACCATGCGCCCGAATGATCGACCTTACCGGACTCAATCCTCAGCAGCGCGATGCCGTGACGCACGGCGAAGGGCCGCTGCTCGTCCTGGCCGGGGCCGGGTCCGGGAAGACGCGCGTGATCACGTATCGCATCGCCTGGCTGATCGGCGAGCTCGGTGTACATCCGACAAACATCCTGGCCGTAACGTTTACAAACAAAGCGGCCAGCGAAATGGTCAGCCGCGTCAGCCACCTCGTTCCCGGCAGCGGCGCGCGGGCGCATGGAAGCCTTTGGATCGGCACCTTCCACTCGACCTCGCTCCGGATGCTGCGCCGATACGCCGACCGTCTCGGATATACGAAGTCGTTCGCCGTCTACGATACCTCCGACCAGCTCACGCTCGTCCGCCGCTGCATGCGCGAGCTGCAGATGAACGACGAAGCGTTTCCTCCGCGTTCGATCCTGACGCGGATCTCGAATGCCAAGAACGAGCTGATCGGGCCGGCCGAGTATGAGAAGGAGAACCTGGACTTCTTCGGATCGCGTGTTTCCGAGGTCTACCGGATGTATCAGCGCCGCCTCAAAGAGTACGACGCCATGGATTTCGATGACCTCATCGGCAACTACGTGGCGCTCATCGAGAAGAACGAGGACGTCGCCGAGGAGATCCACTCGCGATTCCATCATCTCCTGATCGACGAATATCAGGACACCAACCGCGCGCAGTACATGCTCATCAAGGCGCTGGCCGGCAAGCGGCGGAACATCGTCGCCGTCGGCGATGAAGACCAGTCGATTTACCGCTTCCGCGGCGCGGACATCAACAACATCCTCAACTTCGAGCGGGACTTCCCGGGAGCGCGGATCATCAAGCTCGAACAGAACTATCGGTCGACCGGCAACATCCTCGACGCTGCCACCGGCGTCGTCGCAAACAACATCGCCCGCAAGGGAAAGACGCTCTTCACCGACTCGGGCAGCGGCGAGCCCGTGCGTGTCGTGACATGCAGCAACGAGCGCGAAGAAGCGACGTTCGTCATCGACAAGATCAACGGCGGACGCTCGCGATACAAGCTGTCGGACTACGCAGTCCTCTTTCGGACCAACGCGCAGTCGCGGCCGTTTGAAGAAGAGCTGCTGCGCGGCAACATCCCCTATTCGGTCGTCGGCGGCGTGAAGTTTTATGAGCGTGCGGAGATCAAGGACGTCCTGTCGTTCCTTCGTCTGGCCATCCGTCCCCACGACACTCCCTCGATCGAGCGCGTCATCAACGTGCCGTCGCGCGGCATCGGCGATACGACGACGAAGGCGCTGAACGATCAGGCCATGGCACAGAACGTGACGCTCTGGACGGTCATCGAAGGCGATCTCCACTTCCTGCCGCCGCGAGCCTCGAAGGCGGTGAAAGAATTTCGGGAGATCGTTCACGACCTGCAGCGCGCGTCGAGCCATCCGCTGCCGGAGTTGTACGACTACCTGCTTCTGCGTACCGGCTACCGGCGGATGTTGCAGGAATCGCGCGACGTGCAGGACGAATCCCGTCTGCAGAACATCGACGAAATGATGAACTCCGCGCGCGAGTATTCAGAGCAGAACCCGGGGGCGACCCTCGGCGACTACCTCGACTCGCTGACGCTGATGTCGGATCTCGACAAGTACGAATCGCAGAAGGGCGTGACGCTGATGACCCTGCACGCCGCAAAAGGGCTGGAGTTCAAGGTCGTTTTCCTCACAGGGATGGAAGAGGGCATCCTTCCTCACTCGCAGTCGAAGGAGTCGAACGAAGATCTCGAGGAAGAGCGTCGGCTCTGCTACGTCGGCATGACCCGGGCTCGCGAGCAGCTCTGGTGCGTGCACTGCCTGGAGCGCCGCCTTCACGGCCAGTTCCGCGAGCAGAGTCCCTCGCCATTCATCACCGAGATTCCGGAGGGCGTGCGTGAGGAAGTGCGCATGGCGCGCGCGCGCTATGTGCCGGAGACGCCGTCGTGGCGTGAGCGTCCTGTCGGACAATACGACCGTTATTCCGGCGAGCCGCGCCGCCAGCCGTCGTACGCGCGTCCCTCCGCGCCGCCTCCTCGCGCGGCCGCTCCCCCGCCTCCGCCCCAGCCGCGGAAAAACGATTCCGTCAACGGGGTGCTGTCGTTCTTCAAGGAGTCGCCCGTACAACTCGATCCTGCCGCGCTGCGCCCGGCTACACCACCGGGCGCACCGGCTGTGCTCAAACGAGGCCAGCGCGTCCGCCACGAACAGTTCGGCGATGGCACGATCCTGACGATGGAAGGCTCCGGCCCCGAGGCCAAACTAACGGTCTACTTCGACCGCCTCGGCTCGAAGAAGTTCATCGCCAAGTACGCGAAGTTGATGCGGATCTGATCACGCGGAGACGCGGAAGGCGTAGCATCCGCCGGTGCTTCCGCTCGACGGACTTCTGGTCGCCGACTTCTCACGCGTTCTGGCCGGTCCGCTGGCCACACAACTCCTCGGCGATTGGGGAGCGCGCGTCATCAAGGTCGAAGAGCCGGAGCGCGGCGACGAGACGCGGCGTTGGGGTCCTCCGTTCGTCGGCGATGTCAGCGCGTACTTTCTGTCAATCAATCGCAACAAAGAGTCGGTGACGCTGGACCTGAAGTCGGATGAAGGTGCCGAGGCCGCGAGGCGGCTGATCGTACGGGCCGATGTCGTCGTCGACAACTTTCTACCGGCGCAGAAAAAGTCGCTGCGATTTGCTCCGCGCACGATCAACCCCCGCGTCATTCATTGCACGATCGCCGGCTTCGACAGCGATACAGACGACGCCGATACACCCGGCTACGACCTTCTCGCGCAAGCCGGATCGGGACTGATGTCGATCACGGGCGAAGCGGGCGGCGAACCGATGAAGATTGGCGTGGCGCTCGCCGACGTCCTGACGGCGCACTACGCCTTCGGCGCCATCTGCGCGGCCCTTCGAGGGCGCGAACAGACGGGCGAAGGGGCGGCGCTCGAGATCTCGCTCTTCAGCGCCGCGATCGCTTCACTCGTCAATGTCGCGCAGAACGTGCTCGTCACCGGCAAGGAGGCAGGGCGGTACGGCAATTCTCATCCGTCGATCGTCCCCTACCAGGTGTTTCACGCAAGCGATCGTTCCTTCGCGATCGGCGCCGGAACGGATCGGCACTTCGCGCAGCTATGCGAACGCGTGCTGCGGCTGCCGGAGCTTGCGCGGGACAAACGTTTCATCACGAATTCGCAGCGGGTGAGAAATCGCGGAGTGCTCGTGGCGATTCTGGAGGAAGAGTTCCGCAAGCGGACCGCGGCGCAATGGGTGAGACGTTGCCGGCGCGCGTCCGTTCCGGTGTCGCTCGTCCGCGGCGTGCGCGAGGCGCTTCGCGCCTCCGCCGCGCGCGCGATCGTCGAAACGGTGAGGCATGCCGGGATCGGCGCGTACGACGCGGTGCGCAACCCGGTGCGCATCGATGGTCAACGGCGCGCGATCGGTTCGCCGCCGCCGTCGCTTGGAGAACACACCGCGGCGGTCCTCGAGGAACTGGGCATCACCGTCGCGAGTACGAAAAGATCAGCAGCACGAAGCACCCCACCATCACGACGGCGAGCACGGCGATGATGGCCACGACGGCGCGAAAGTCGCGTCCCTCCTTCGCCGAAGGAGCAAAGGCGCGAAAGGCGAAGTACAAACCCGTCGCCCCGATGGCGATGATCGTGCCGCCGACGAGCACGACCCGCAGAAGGATGTTGCGGAACTCGGGATCGATGCCGATCAACGCAGGGTCACCGTCCGCACGCTCAGCTCCGACACCAGACGGATCATTCGCCGTCCTTCCTCGTCGGCCTTCTCGTAGGCAAGACAGAGGACTTCGAGATCGGCTTCGTACTCGTACGCGGCGACCGTGAAACCGTCATCGGGCTGTCTCGGGTCGGTCGTCGACGAACGCCGCCACGTTCCATCCGGCCGCAGCCGATAGCTCACCAGCCCCCGAACGCGTGCGCGGCGTGCACCCCCGACTTCCGTCAGCGGCGGATTGTCGCCGACGTGACCAAGACCGTCGGCGTTGGCTTTCTGCGACGCCAGGAGGTTCCCGACGAATGTGGCCATCAGATCGTGCAGCCGGGCCTCGGAATCGCCGACGGGCTCGACGAAGCGCACGCCCGTATGCGAGAGGGCATTCGTGGCCGACCGCCGGACTACCTGCGTTCGCGCCGCCTCGCACACGAACTCGATATCCTCCGTGTGCCAGCGAAATTGCAACCGTAACCGTGCGTTCTGCGTCGTAGTACCGTAATGCTCGACGAATGCGCCGGCCACTCCGAGATCGAGAATGAGCGCGTTCTGCCCATCGAGAAGCCCCAGAATCGGGCGGGCCAGGCGGAGGCGCTGGAAAATTCTGCGATCGTGTTTGAGCATGGGGTAAGAAGCGAAGGCAAGCATATTGCTGCATTTTGGGCCTGCGTCCAAGGAGGATCGTGAGCGAACGAATCCCTGAGCGGCGAAGCATCTGGCGCGTAGGTCCCGACAGCACGTGGACGACGGTCATCCCTGTTGTCTTCATCATCGTGTCGTTGCTGACGCTGGCCCTGCTGCCGGTCGTCTTCGGCTTGCACACGGCCCAGATGCGGCGCGAGATCATGCAGGTGGCCGAGCCTTCCCGTCTCGCGGCAACCAGGATCGAGCGGGATCTCTCGACGGAGCTCGACGCCGTGATCGCCTGGCAGGTCACCGAGCAGGGTCAGTATCGCGAAAAGTATGACGGTCTTGTTCAGAACCAGCACAGTGAATACGCCCGTCTGCGCGTGCTCGGGCCGGAGCTCGGCCCCGAGGTGAGAGACAAGTTGAGAGCGCTGAACAAGGAGACCAGCGAATGGCACGCGGACGTCGCCTCGAACGAGTTCCTTTCGCGGCACATGCCGGCGGAGGTCTTCCTGACCCGCCTGTTCGAAAAACATCCCTCGTACGACGAGGCATTGGTCGCGGCCTCCGAATTGGAAGTATCGATCCAGCAAGCGATCGACGACCGCCGGACGAAGATCCGGGATGCGGAGAAGTTGAGCGCGTCGCTGGAGATCATCCTCACACTACTCGCTCTGACCTCGGCGCTGCTGGTAGCTGGTCTCGGCCGGCAGATGCGCCTTCTCGCCCGCGAGGCCATGTCACAACGACATGAGGCGGAGCACGATGCAGCGGACGCGCAGCGCGCACGCGCCGCGGCCGAGCGTGAGGAGCGCCGGGCGGCGTTTCTGGCGACGGCCGGGCAGGAGCTGGCGGCATCTCTCGATTACGAACAAGCCATCGCCACATTGGCGAGACTGATCGTGCCGAACATCGCCGAGATCTGCGTGATCGATCTCGCCGAATCGGATGGCTCGCTGCGCCGCGCCGCGGTCGGGCACCGCGACACGGAGCGGGAACGTGAAATGGCGGAACACATCGGTGAGGTCGTTCACGACGTTCCCGATCCGCTGCCGTGGGTGATTCAGAAGCGGGAGACCCGGATCATCGGCAATTCGCCATCGCTGATGGCGTACGCCGGCGTCCCAGCCGAGGAGCAGCGCTCGCTGCTGGCCGTAGCTCTCGTGAGCCGCGGTCAGACGCTGGGCGTCATTCTCGCGGCGGCCGCGGAGTCAAAGTCGTTCACGCAGGAGGACGCATCACTTCTCAGTGAGCTCTCCCGGCACGGCTCTCTCTCGATCGACAATGCCCGGCTCTACCTGGAGTCACAGCAGGCCGTTCAAGCCCGCGAGGAGGTGCTGGCCATCGTTTCGCACGACCTCCGCAGTCCGCTCAACGCGGTGATGCTTGCGGCGTCACTGCTGCAGACCTCGGAGAGGATCGCGCCGGAGGATCGTGAGGAGCTGGAGATCATCGACATCTCGGCCAAGCGGATGCAGCGTCTGATCGAGGACCTGCTCGACGTCACCCGTCTCGAGGGTGGCAAGCGATTGCCGATCGAGCGGGGGCCGGTCGACGTCCGGAAACTATTCGTGGAGACGTATGAGCTGTTCAAGTCGCAGGCGGCCACGAGCGCCATCACGCTGCAGTATCACGTCGATGATGTGCCGCCGGTCTATGCGGACGGGCACCGCGTGATGCAGGTGTTGTCGAATCTCATCGGCAATGCCATGAAGTTCACGCCAGCCGGCGGCATGATCACCTTTCAAGCGGAGTCGAGAGGCTCCAGCGCTGTGATCAGCGTGGCCGATACCGGCCCCGGCATACCGAAGGAGAACCTCGGCGACATTTTCAATCCCTACTGGCAAGCCAAGCGCACGGCCCGCCTCGGGGCGGGACTCGGTCTGCCGATCGCAAAGGGAATCGTCGAGTCGCACGGCGGACAGATCTGGGTGCAGAGCGAGCCGGGAAAGGGGACGAAGTTTTCGTTCACGCTCCCCGTGGCGATCGACACGCCGGCCACGGCCACGCCCGCGACTACCGCGCGATGATCGATGCCTGCATATGCATCGAGGCGACGTATCGTTTCTGGACGAGCTGCCGGTATTCGCGTGTACGTGTACTGACGCGCTGCAGGTAGTCAATCGTTTCGGGGTACTGCGGAATCCCTCCGCCGAGACGTTCGACCGTTCCTTCGCCGGCGTTGTAGGCCGCCAGGGCGGCGCGCTCGTCGCCGAAACGGTTCATCAGGTAGCGCAGGTACCTGGTTCCGGCAGCGACGTTCGCATGCGGATCGAATGGATCGTCACACCCCATGAGCCGTGCCGTCTCGGGGACGATCTGCATCAGACCGCGCGCGTCCTTGTTCGAGACCAGTCGTGGACGGAAATCGGATTCGGATTCGACGACCGCCGCGATCAACTCCGGCGGCAGCTCGTTCTTCACCGCTTCGCGATAAATGATCGAGCCGTACGGTACTTGCGTCCTGAAGAACTCCTCTTTTGCCACGTCCAGCGTGAAGGCAGCGGGTGACTGCAGAGGCTTCAGAAACGCCTCGCGAACTTTCCGCGTCGTGAAAATCGGAAAAGGACGGCTTCCGCCACTGATCTCGATCGCCTTTTGCGCGAAGGCGGGAAACGAAACGTTCATCGCTTCCATGCCGATCGCACCGAAAGCCAGCGGCACGGTGACGAGCAGCGCCACACCACGCCGTTTCGCACCGCGCAACGTACGGCGCCAGAGAGTGCGTTCGCGGCGCGCGTGGACCTGGCAGGAACAGATCTCGCGAAAGTCCCGCGAGGGAGTCCAGGCGTAATCAGTGGCACGGATCTTCAGCTTCATAGGAGCGCCCAAGGGCAAAAGCCGGACCAGTTCTTTGCTCGTTGTGTTCAAGTTATTCATTCGCTGTGAGATAGACTTTCGGATATGTCGTTCGACGGAATCGATCGAAGACGTTTTCTTCTCCTCGCTGCTGCGCCGTTGCTCGTGGCGCAAAAGGCCGCGGCCCCTCACGCCCGTGAATCGATGCTGCAGATGAATGGGTATGCGGTGAATGCGGAGACACCGCTTGCGCTACTGACCGAGTATGTGACCCCGAACGAGCTTTTCTTCGTCCGCAGCCACTGGATCCCGCGCACGCCCGACCCGAAGAAATGGAGATTGACGATCGACGGCGAAGTCGACCGTTCAGGAGAGATTACGCTTTCCGAGCTGAAAAAACTCCCGCATGCGGAGGCGACGTGCGTTCTGCAGTGCGCCGGGAACGGGCGCGGACTCTATTTTCCACCCCTCCCGGGAGTGCAATGGCGCTACGGGGCTGTCGGCAATGCGCGCTGGACCGGCGTGCGCGTGCGCGACGTTCTCGAGCACGCGGGAGTGAAACCGTCAGCGAAGCATCTGCACGTATTCGGCAGCGACGATCCGCCGGGGAAGGTTCCCCCGTTTCATCGCAGCATCGAGCTGGAGAAGGTCCTTGCCGACGGCATCCTCGCCTTTGCCATGAACGGTGAGCCGCTGCCGGTCGCTCACGGAGCGCCGCTCCGTCTCATCGTCCCGGGCTGGGCCGGCGATCACTGGATGAAATGGATCGTTCGCCTCTCGCCGCAAGCCGAGGCGCAGAAGGGCTTTTACATGGAGACGGCGTATCGCTATCCGTTGACGCCCGGCGCACCCGGGGTGGCGTTCAAGCCGGAGGAGATGAAGCCGGTGACGGAGTTGTTCGTAAAGTCGAACATCACTACCGCGCCCGCGAAAACAAGAGCGAAACATGCCAGCGAGATCCGAGGCTTCGCCTTCTCGGGCGCGCCCGACATCGCCAAAGTCGAGATCAGCGACGACGATGGTGCGACGTGGCAGGAGGCATCGCTCGATCCGCGTCATGACCCGTACGCCTGGCGACTGTGGTCGCATCGATGGACTCCCTCGCGCGCCGGCACGGTGCGTCTGTGTGCGCGCGCAACGGACAGCCGCGGAGGCGTGCAGCCGCGCGAGGCGACGTGGAACCAGAGCGGATACCTGCAGAACTCCTGGCATTTCATCGACGTCGAGGTGACGGCGTGAAACGCGCCGCGGTCATCGTGCTGGCGCTGGCGGCTGCGTTTGCATCCGCGGCAACGAAGAGGAGCGTCTCCTTCGATCGTGACCTGCCGGTGCTCGGGACCAGGTTCCACTCGCTTCCGGCGGGCGCGGGCAAGCAACTGGTCGAGGCGAGCTGTTTTCCCTGCCACTCCGCGGACATGCTGGTGCAGCAGCGGCTGACGGAAAAACAGTGGACGGCGGAAGTCGACAAGATGGTCCGCTGGGGGGCGCTGATGAAAGAAAGCGATAAGGCGGCCGTGGTCGCCTACCTCGCCAGGAACTTCGGACCGGCCAACAAATTCACACCGGTACGAACGCGCCCGGCCGGCTACTGACGCTACACCGCGACCGCGACCTGTTGCTGCCCACGAAACAGCGCCTCGGTCTCCACATTGAGCAGAACCCAGAGCGTGTAAATGCCGAGGGCCGTGCCGAGCGGGAAGCTGAGGATGTGAAGCACCCCGACGATGATGGCGACGATGCGTGCCCACGGCCGCATCTTCAGCAGACCGATGCCCGCCAGCATCCCGGGGAGCGAGATGACGATGAGAAAGCAGGCAATGGCCGCTCCGACCGCGCTGGTAATGAATATCGCCTCATGATCGCCCGAGAGGGCGCCGCCGAACACGACGATGCTGCCGATCCCCAATCCGACCAGGACGATGATGGCGCTGTGGACGATGAAGCACCAACCGAGTATGCGAATGTGGTCTCTCATGATGATGAATTGTACGGAGAGGCCGGCCGGGAGTTGCGCGGTGCGGAACATGCTACGCTTTCGGCCGGTTCTCGAATCGAGTTCAAAAAGGAGGCTTGCCACTCATGCGTCATTTCGTAGCCGCAACAGCCGTGGTTGGCTTTCTCGCAACGGGTCTGGCCAACGCACAGATGAAGTCGGCAGTGCCGCCGGGAATGCAGACGTCGCCGCAGGTCACGCAGGCGACCCCCATCCCGACTGCAACAGCGCCGCTCGAAGAAGCGCGCCGGATTACCCGCGAGGAAGCGATCAAGCTCGTCAAAGAGAAGAAAGCCGTTTACGTCGATGTACGAGCGAAGGATCAATACGACCAGGGACACATCAAGGGAGCGATCAGCATCCCTCTCGGTGACATCCTGACTCGGGTGCGGGAGATCCCGCCGAAGACGTTCATCATCACCTACTGTGCTTGACAGAGTGAGCACACAAGCGCCCGTGCGGTGCTGGACCTCAATGCTCACGGAATCAAGAACACGGCCGCTCTCCTCGGCGGCTGGAACGGCTGGACCCAAGCGCACCTGCCGATCGAAACTGCCGTGAAGAAATAGGCTCGTAGGGCTCAGCGGTGCTGAGCCCTACGAAACTGCCGAATCCTCGTGGCGATACACTTCGAAAACCGATGTTCATCACGTTCGAAGGTATCGAAGGATCAGGTAAATCGACTCAACTGCGCCGTCTGGCGGCACGGATCTCGGATGCCGTCGTCACCAAAGAGCCCGGCGGCACACCGCTGGCGGATCGGATCCGGGCCATCCTTCTCGACAGCAGCTCGCATCTCGATCCCGTCGCTGAGCTTTTTCTTTTTGCGGCGTCACGGAGACAGCATGTCGTCGAGATCATCCGCCCGGCGCTGAAACGGGGAGCGGCAGTTCTCTGCGACCGCTTTACCGACTCCACTCTCGCGTATCAGGGATTCGGCCGGCTCATCGACCTCGACAAGCTGCGGGCGCTCAACGCCTGGGCCACCGAATCGCTCACCCCGGACCTGACGTTGCTTTTCGATCTGCCCGAGGAAGTCGGCCTCTCGCGTGCGCGCTCGCGCAACGCCGAGGCGGTGCATGACGAGGGGCGCTTCGAGGCGGAAGAGCTGCGGTTTCATCGGCGGGTACGCGAGGGATACCTCGCGTTAGCCGTCGCCGAACCGGCGCGCTTCGCGGTGATCGATGCCGAGGGCGATGTCGATGAGGTGTACGCCCGCGTCGAAGCGGAGCTCGCGCGGAGAAAGCCGGAGGTTCTGCGATGAGCGCCGCCGCGGAATTGCTGCTCGAGACAGCGAGGCGTGGGGAGTTGCATCACGCCATCCTCTGCCACGGCCCGTCAGCGGCCGCCTTACGGGAGGTCTCCGTGGGCATCGCCAAAACGCTCAACTGCCTGAACGGGACCGCCGGCGATGACTGCACGGCATGCCAGCGCATCGAACGCCGGATGCACCCCGACGTTCATTTCATCGAAGTGACCGGTGACCGGAAGATGATCAGCGTCGATCAGATCCGCGAGATCGTCGCGGCGGCGACTCTGCGGCCCTACGAAGGGCGCAACAAAGTCTTCATCATCGACCCGGCCAACGCCCTGAGCGTCGGCGGCTCGAACTCGCTCCTCAAGACGCTGGAGGAGCCGGCCAGCGACACCACCTTCATCCTGCTCACGCGCTCACCCGATCTCCTTCTGCCGACGATCCGATCGCGCTGCCAGATGATCTTCGTCGGCGGAGAGGTCGAGACGAACGACGCGCTGGCGGCGTCGATCGTGGCCGGCCTGACGCGCTTCTCCGATGAGCGCGACACCGCCGCTCTCCTCGGCATCGCCTCGCTGGTCGCCTCGCAGGAAGAGGTCAGCGACGCCGTCGCGCTGCTCGGGAAGGTTCTGTGCGACGCGGTGGCCGGTCGATTTCCGCTCTCGATCGAGAAGGCGAAACTGCTGGCCGCCGCCGATGCCACGACCGCCGCGATCCGCTGGCTGAGCGTCAATGCCGATGCCCGCATGATGGTCGAACAGGCGCTGGCTGAGCTGGTTGTGTGAGGTTACTGAGTTGTTGGGTTGCTGGGTCGCTGGGTTGCTGGGTCGCTGGGTTGCTGAGTTGCTGGGTTGCTGGGGTTGCCAGCCAAGTGACTCAGTAACCAAGCAACTCAGTAACCAAGCAACCCTCCGTAACCGGTTACAAAAAAAGCCGGCCCCGTCTCTCGACGGGGCCGGCAAAATCTACTGGATGGGGGTGGGTGCGAACGCTTGGGTGGAGTGAAGTTGCTGGATCGGTAAGATTCGAAGAAGAATTCAAGCGGTGTAACTAGAGGCGGGCTGTTGAAACAGAAAGCTAATCCGCCCCCACATCATCCAGTAAACCCTCAATTTCTAACGACTGGCTGCATTATCTCACGACCTTGTGAAACTTTTCTCATGGTAACAGCAACGTGACAACTTGCTGAACTGCTGAGAGATAACCATCACTTTGGGAACGCTGTAAATCTTACTACAGAACGACCGTTCGGTCAATTCTACGTTTCAGACACGCGGAAGGTTTCAGTCTCGGCAAGACCATATGCCGATACGGTGCCGTCACGCCCCCTCGGGTACACTCCGGGACCCATGTCTCGAAAGAAGAGGGTAGTCGGAACGGCAGGACACATCGACCACGGCAAAACGGCGCTCGTTCGCGCGCTGACCGGGGTCGATACCGATCGCCTCCCCGAGGAGAAACGACGGGGAATCACGATCGACCTCGGATTCGCCAGTTGGTTCACCGATGACTACCAGATCGGATTCATTGACGTCCCCGGCCACGAACGTTTCGTCAAGAACATGCTGGCCGGCGTCGGAGGGATCGACAGCGCGCTCCTCGTCGTTGCCGCCGACGAGTCGATCAAGCCGCAGACGCGCGAACACTTCGCCATCTGCAGGCTGCTCGACATCCGAACGGGAGTGGTCGCCATCACGAAGCGCGATCTGGTCGAGGACGACATCCTCGATCTCGTCCGGCTGGAGATCGAGGAGCTGGTGGCGGGGAGTTTTCTGGCCGGAAAGCCGATCGTGCCGGTCAACAGCATCACGGGAGCAGGACTGGAAGATCTGCGCCGCGCCATCCTGGCCTCGGTCGCCGAAGTCGGAGACCGAGATGCCATGACGCGCATCTTCCGGCTGCCGATCGATCGCGTCTTCACCATGAAGGGCTTCGGTTCCGTGATCACAGGGACGACCTATGCGGGACGCCTGAACGTCGATACGGACGTCGAGGTGATGCCGGGCGGCAAACGCAGCCGCGCGCGCAACATTCAGGTCCACGGCGAAGCGCGCGACTACGCATCCGCCGGGGAGAGGACCTCGGTCAATCTGCCCGACATCGATCTCGATCAACTTCAACGCGGGCAGCAACTCGTTACGCCGAACACTCTCCGCCAGTCACAGGTCATCACGGCGCGTCTGGATCTGCTGGCGGACGCGAAACCGCTCAAGGAGCAGACGCGCATCCGTTTCCATCACCTCTCGGCCGAGCTCCTCGGCAGTATCCGATTCGTCGACCAGACCGCGGAGCTGAAACCGGGCTCGAGCGCATACATCCAAGTGCGCCTCGAATCGCCGGTGGTCGCTGTTGCCGGCGATCGTTTCGTCATCCGCCGCTACTCACCCGCGCTCACGGTCGGCGGAGGGGTGATCCTCGACGCGCACTTGCCGAAGCTGAGCCGCAACACGCGTGGCGAATTGCTCGATACGCTCGCCGGCGGAACATTGCCGGAGCGCGTCGAGCTGATGGCAAAGCTGGAAGGGCTGCGCGGATTGACGATTCACGAGGTCCAGGCGCGTACCGGCATTCGCGTCGAGACACTGGCGAAAGAGTTGAAGAACGTGCCGCATCTTGCCGACAGCGGCGAGCGCCGGTGGATTCATCAAGACGTGATCACCGACTTTCGCAGGCGGGCCATGGAGTTTCTGCGCGCCTACTTCGAAGAAAACCGGATGGCGATCAACGTGCCGAAGAGCGAGTTCGTGCAGAAACTGCTGCCGCGCGGTGCCGATGGCGCGATGATCAATTTCCTCCTGCAGGACCTGGCGCGCGAAAAAATCGTGGCCATCGCCGGCGACGCCCTCGACATCCCCGGCCGATCGAAGAGCCTGGGCGGCGCGGAAGGGGAGCTGGCGCGGATGATCGAGTCTCGTTTCGCCGAAGCGGGTCTGGCACCGCCGCCGGTCTCCGAGATCATCAACGAACGGACGCAGAAGGCGCGTGTGATCGAAGGGGTGATCGGTTTCCTCGTCAAACAAGGCACGCTCGTCCGCCTGGCGGAAGGAATCTACGTTCATCACGACGCCCTCGTTGCCGCGCGCGAGCGCATGAACGTACGCGCTGGCGACCTGATCGACGTCGGCCAGTTCAAGGAGTACTTCGGCCTCTCGCGCAAGATCGCCATCCCCCTGCTGGAGTGGATGGATCGGGAAGGGGTCACGAAGCGGGTTGGCGACTCGCGGAAGGTGCTGTAACTGCGCCTTCGGCGCGTTGTCGGTTGTCGGTTTGAGCGGCTGGAACTGGTTAGTCACTTCGATTGCGGCGGCTTTCCAGCAGCAGGGACGGCCTTCAGTTCCTTGTAGTCCGCGCGCACATTCAGCCAGGAGGCCGGCACGTCGCGTTGATCGATCTTTACGATGGTGTTGTCGACGACGAGCTTCTGGTTCTCGTACGGCAGCTCGGCGTGGTCGGCGATCGGAAATCCCTTGACACCCAACAACGCCTCGTCGACAGCGCGCATGACGCCGGCCAGCGGCGATGATACCGGCTCGCTGGCCTGCAGCATGGCGAAGAGTCCCTCAGGAATGAGCGGATGGGAGGCAATCCACAGTTCTCGTTGATACGCGCCGAGCCGGATAATCGACTGCCTGGCCGCGACGCCCTGCAGCGTTTTCTGCGCACCGGTGACGGAGAACTGCGCGCGCGGCATTTCGTCCGGGACCGATCGCGCCATACTGGCGCGATGCGACGTCACGACCTCATCGAAGGGCTCATTGCGATAGGTTCCGGTCAGATCGTCGACGAACGTCACGCGCTTCCGCGCAAAATCGAACAGCCGCCACTCGTCGACCTCGTCACCGCTTCGGGCACGGTCGTTGGCAATGAAGAGGGTGTGCGTGTAGGTCTTGTTCGCCGGTTGTATCGACGTCTGGATCGTGACGACCGTCGCGTGGATTTTCGGCTCGTTTGACGATTGCGCGGGCTGACGGGCGGGCTGGGCGCAGGAGAAGAGCAGAAGGATCAGGCCTGCTCGGAATGACAGCGTCAATCGTTACTCCTTCGCGTCGTACCAGCTCCGGCCGTAGTGCGCATCGACCTTGAGTGGCACGGCGAGCGGGAAAATGTTCTCCATCGTCTCTTTCACGATTCCCGCCACGTCGGACGCGCGGCTCTCCGGCACCTCGATCACGATTTCGTCGTGTACCGTCAGCAGCATCGCCGCGGTCCCGTCGATATCCGCCTCCAACCGCTTGTCGAGCGCGATCATGGCCAGTTTGAGAATGTCGGCAGCGGTTCCCTGGATCGGCGCATTCGTGGCCATCCGCTCGGCATTGCCGCGCACGGTGAACGACTTGTTGTGAATCTCGGGGATGTAGCGCACGCGGCCGAAGAGCGTCGTTACTTTGCCGCTGCGGCGCGCCTCTTCCAGCGTGCGGTCGAGATACTCCTGAATCTTCGGGTAGCGCGCGAAGTACGCGTCGATGAAGTCCTTCGCCTGGCCGGTGGGGATATTGAGCTCGTTCGACAGCCGGAATGCCGACATGCCGTACAGCACGCCAAAGTTGATCGTCTTCGCGGCCCGCCGCTGGTCGATCGTCAGCTCATCTTCCGGCACATTGAACATTTTCGAAGCGGTGGCTCGATGGATGTCCGCGCCGCGCTGGAAGGTCTCGATCAGATCGGCGTCCTGCGAAATGTGAGCGAGAATGCGCAGCTCGACCTGCGAGTAGTCCGCCGCGAGCAGGACGTTTCCTTCTTCGGCGATGAACGCCTTCCGGATCTCGCGTCCCAACTCGGTCCTGATGGGGATGTTCTGCAGGTTCGGATCCGACGACGAAAGCCGGCCAGTCGCCGCCACGGCCTGATTGAAGGACGTATGCACGCGGCCGTCCGCGGTCACCAGTTGCGGCAGAGCGTCGATGTAGGTCGACTTCAGCTTGTGCAGCTCGCGATGCGAGAGAATCAAACGCGGTACCGCGAATCCGTGGCTGGCCAGCTCCTGCAGCACGTCCACAGACGTCGAGAACGCTTTCGTCCCCTTGGTTTTCCTGGAGACCGGGTACTGCAGCTTCTCGAAAAGGATGTGCCCGAGCTGCTGGGGCGAGTTGATATTGAAGTCGGTGCCGGCCTCGGCGTAGATCTCTTTCTCGAGCTGCGCCATCTGCAGCGCCATCTTCGCGGACATCTCGTGCAGAAGAGCAACGTCGATCTTGATGCCGCGCGCTTCCATCCGTTCCAGCACCGGGATGAGCGGAAGCTCGATACGGTCGTAGATGTCGACGAGCGCCGGATCGCGCCGCAGTTCGGGCGCCAGCATTTCCTTCAGCGCAACCGTGACGTCGGATTTCTCGCCGAGGTATTGCTGATACGGTGAAAGGGCGGTGGCACCGATCTCGTGATCGAGCGCAAAGAGCGGCGCGGTCTTGGCGGCGTCCTTCCGCGAAGCCACATCCTGCTTCAGCCAGTCGCGCGCGATGTTGCTGAAGGCGTGGCTGGGCAGGCCGGGATTGATCACATACGACATGATCATCGTGTCGGAAAAGCGTTTCGGGAGCGGCCAGCCGTTCGCGGCCAGACGTCGAAGCTGCAGCTTGATGTCGTACGCGACGAAGAGACGGTCAGAGCGCAGCAGCGTCTGGAGCGCCTCGCGCAATTCCGGAGTACCGCCGACCGAGTCGGCGATCGGCACGATGAGCGACTCGGCCTGCTTCACCGACAGCGACGCGGCAAAAAGTTCGTCATGCGCTTCCGGCGTGGCCGACTCGAGCCAGATGGCCACTTCGGCCGCGGTCCCGATGAAGTCGAACACCTCGGCCGCGGCGGCGGCAATGCGATAGTCGCGCTCGACCGGCGGCGCGGCCGGCAGGAACTCCTGCATCAGCGATGCGAACTCGAGACGCGAGAAGACGTCATGCAGCTTGGCGCGATCCGGCTCCTGGCGTTTCAGCTTCTCGAAATCGATGCTCTCGACCGACAGATCGCACTTAATCCGGGCCAGCTCGCGCGAGATGAAGGCCTTGTCGCGATTCTCCTCGAGCTTTTTGCGTTGCGCCGGTTTGAGCTTGTCGAGGTTCTCGTACACCCCCTCGAGCGAGCCGTACTCGGTGATCAGCGCCTTGGCTCCCTTCTCGCCGATACCGGGGACGCCGGGGATGTTGTCGATGGCATCGCCCCAGATGGCCATGACGTCGACCACCTTTTCGGGAGGAAGTCCAAACGTCTCCTCCACGCCTTTCGCGTCGTAGAGAACCTCGCGGCCGGTGTGAAAGAGTTTGATGCCGTCACCGACGAGCTGAAAGAAATCCTTGTCCGATGTCGCCAGAACGACGTCGTAACCGCGGTCGCGGGCGACGCAGGCCAGCGTTCCCAGAAGATCGTCCGCTTCCCAGTCCTCGACGCCGATGACCGGGATACCGAACCCTTCCAGCACTTCATTGACGAACGGCAACTGGATGGCCAGATCGTCCGGCATCGGACGGCGGTCTTTCTTGTAGTCGGCGAAGGCCTCGTGCCGCGTGGTGGCGCGGCTGATATCGAACGCCACGGCGATGCAGTCAGGCTCGAAGTCCTTCAGCAACTTCTTCAACGTCTGCGTGAACCCGTAGACGGCATTCGTAGCCAGCCCCGAGGAGTTGGTCAGATTGCGGATCGCAAAATACGAGCGGTAGACGTTGTTCGATCCGTCGATGAGGAAGAGCGTGGGACGTTTCTGCGGCATCAGCGGGCGCGATTCTATGACGGCGCGACCGGCTCTCCCAGAACCTCGGCGCGGGCTTCTTCGACGGCGAGCAGGATCTCCTGGTAAACATGGAACGCCAAATCTTTGTCCAGCGGCTCGGCGGCTCCGCGATTGACGATCTCCGCAATCTGCGCGGCGTAGTACGACGCCAGCGGCAAGCGCTCGCCCGTTTGATGGATCTGGCGGAATCCGAAGAGCAGCTCTTCGCGCAGCGACTCGCGAAACACGCCGTTGGCCACGTCGTTCTCCAGATTCTCGTAATCGACATTCATCGGAGGAACGACTCCATCATCTTCGCGTCGGCGCCATACGCGGCCCGCACGCGCGTGCCGTCGATGGCCACACGCGCGTCCACGCCGCGGTCACGAAGAAAATCGGCATAGGCATCGCGGAAGGCTCGGGCGCGGACGGCGTTCTCCCATCGGGTTTCGACGAGCACGGTCGGATCGCACTGCAGATTCTGCGTGACGGTGACTCGATCGTCGACCCAGCCCGCGCCGGCGTCGCCGACCAGAAAACGCCAGTGGAACTCGCCGAGGTGCTCGACGGTCAGCGCACCCGGGAGTCGGGATTGATCGTCGAATGGGGCCGGGGAAGCGCCAGCCTTGCCGAGCCGGTCGAAATACTCGGAAGGATGAAGAATCTCGCGCGTCGAGCGCGGCGGATTCTCATCCATCCGGTCGACCATCTTCCACCCGCCGCGGCGGTAGCCTTCGATGACGAGCTTCAACCCGTCGGCGTACGGGAACTTCAACGACTCGGCGAAATACTTCGGCGTCGACGGATCGAGCGTCTTATCGGAGCCGCTGAGCGATGACGTCAGAAGCGACATCAACTCCGGATTGCCCAGCATGGCATCCATCTTCTGGCCGGCGCGATCGAGAACGTAATCGATCATGACCAGGGTGGCCTCCCCCTCCATCAGCGCGTGCAGGGCAAGGCTGCCGTCCGTGTCCTTCTGCAGCGCCAGATCGCGCACGCCGAGGTGAAACCGCTGATCCTGCAGCGCGTGCGTCAGCTCATGGACCGCCACCGACTCCCGGAGCATGTCCGCGTCCATGATTCCAGCGGCCGCCGGCGGGGGAGTATCGATCGCGTAGTACGTGTGCGTCAGCGGGTCGTAAAAGGCCAGCACCTGCGCCTGATAGAGATCGAGCATGCTGCCGACGAGGTCACTCGTACCGCCGTCGACGAGCTGAAGCGCGCGCAGAATCAACGCGTAGTCGTCCGGCGAGTAGGGGAGCGATTTCTCCATCTGCGCGCGGAGGATCTTCGGGAGATCGGCCCGGGTGATGGTCTGCTGCACGACCGGCCGTTCGAAGGTGAGGCCGCGCAGCTTCTCGACCGTTTTCATCTCCGCTTCGAGCGACGCGCCGCGCGCGCCCGCGGAAACGAGCATCAGTGCGGCGATCAGGTGCGGGAGCCGTCGGGACATGCGCCTTGGAACGGGGAGCGGCGCAGCCGTCTTCCCTCCTCCCTTGTCCCTCGCCCCCGCCTCCCCTACAATGCCGCCCGGTTCAAAACCGATGGAACGTGACGGCGAGCGGATCGAGATCACCATCAGCAGTCGGTTCGAGAACATCGAGCTCGTGCAGGTGATCGCGGAACATCTCTGTGAAAACGCGGGGATGGATGAGGACGGTTCGCATTGGATCGGCATGGCCGTCCGCGAGGCGGTAGCCAATGCCATCAAGCACGGCAACAAGCTCGACGTCAAAAAAAAGGTCAACGCCACGTTCGAGTTGAATGGTCACGACCTCTCCATCACCATCTCCGACGAGGGAACCGGATTCGATCCGGAGAAGGTCAGCGACCCGCTCAATCCGCAGAATCTGATGAAAACGAGCGGGCGCGGAATCTTCTATATGCGCACATTCATGGATCAGATCCGTTACAGCTTTGAGGCCGGCGGCGGCACCTCGCTGGTCATGACCAAGAATCTCGCCAAAGGAACCGGCATCGCCAGCGGCAAAGCCTGATATCTTCCGCGTCCGGCAGCTCGCGTGCCGCGGATACAAGCAAAGGAGAAGAGAGATGAAAGCCACCACTCGCGACGTAAACGGCATCGCGATCATCAAGGTCGATGGCAAGATCACGATCGGCGCGGGCGACCAGCAGCTTCGCGATGTCATCGCCAACGCCAACAGCCAGAAGATTCTGCTCGACCTCTCCGGCGTCACGACGATCGATTCGTCGGGCATCGGCGAACTGGTCGGGTCTTACACGACCGTGACGAACAAAGGCGGCAAGCTCAAGCTGCTGCACCTTCCGGCCAAGCTGAATGAGTTGCTGCACGTCACCCAGCTCATCACCGTTTTCGAAGTCTACGAAAACGAGCAGGAAGCACTGGGCAGCTTCTAATACCCGAGTCTCGTGCTGCCGGCGCCGTCTATCCGGGACGGCGCCGGCGCGAAGGCGGCGCTGCCGGCGCATCCTCGATCCCCGAGGGCCGCGGCCCCTGCCAGCGCATCGGCAGCGCATTGGTCGTCACCGTCTCGTTGCGATCGACCCACTTCGGAAAGAGCTCGGCAGCGAGCTCGCGGTCGTGAACCGCTTTTTCCGGGATGTCGATCAGCTTCACGAAAGGCGCCGAGTCCCCGAGGAAATTGACGCGAAGCTGCAACCCCCTCGGCCGAGGCGACGAGGGGGCGTTGAGCGGCATGTGGATGTTGATATGGGCGCCGGCATGGAACGAGCGCCTGCCACCCGAGGGAATGGAGATCAGCCGCGGCAGAAACTCCTCGCCGGGAATCTCCGAACCGATGTTGACGGTGACCATGCGCGTATCCGGGTCGTAGGTCGTCTCGGGCAGGAGATCGGCGATGAGGATCGGCGACGAACGCTGATTCGTGACGTCATACTTGATGGAGAGACTCGAGCCCTGCACCATGTCCTCGCCGTAGATCTCCGCGTCGACACGGACGTTGTTCTCGGTGCCGACCATCCGGCGCGGCTCTTTCATGTCGATGTTGCCGGGCTTCGAGGCCGCTACCGGTGGCGCCGTGGAGCTGCAGGCCGCCGCGAACAGCAACGCCAGAACACAGGCAATTCGTCTCATGATTCACCCCCAGGCTGGCAAAACTACTACCGTTCGCTTGCGGAAGTGAAAAACAAACGTACAAATGAAAAGGCCTCCCGTGAGGGAGGCCAGGTTGTCGTGATCGATCAGAGGCCGCGTTTCTTCGCGCGGATGTTACGCCGGCTGCCTTTCGGCTTGCCGCCACCACCGCCATAGGCGCCGCCACCACCACCGCCGCCGTAGCCACCACCGCCACCGCCGCCGTAGCCGCCGCCACCTCCACCACCGTAGCCGCCGCCACCACCGCCGCCGCTGTAGCCGCCGCCACCGCCGCCGCGTCCGCCACCACCACCGCCGCCGAATGAGCGTCCGCCACCACCGCCACCGGCGCGGGGGGGACGATCCTCGGCCGCGTTCACGCGGAGGGCGCGGCCACCCAGATCATGTCCATTGAACTTTTCGATCGCCTTCGCCGCATCTTCATCCGATTCGAACTCGACGAACGCGAACCCGCGGGGTCGCCCCGACTCGCGATCGGTCGGAAGAAACACGTCTCGTACCGTTCCGACCTGCGCAAACAACGCTTCGACCTCGTCGCGCGTTGTGTTGAAGTCGAGATTCCCTACGAAAACCTTGGAAGCCATCAACATCTCCTCTTCTGCGGCTGATGCCTGCCAGTGCATGGCTTCCGGCCTTCCGCGCGCGAAGTGTATCGCGTTGCACGATACGTGCGCGGTAAAAACTCAAATCGCCCGGCAACAAACTCAGTATCCGCCCGCCCCGCCGGGCCGGCTGGCGTCTGCTGTCGGCCCGCTTTTTTGCTCGGTCCAGCGGACGGGGAGCGCGTTCAACTCCACCGAGGAAACGCTGTCCGCCCACTTGGCAAAGAGATCATTCGGCAGAGGCGGAGCGACGGCAGAACGGGCCTGCATGGCGATCAGGTTGGCGAAGGGGTCGAGGTCGCGCAGTACGTTCACGATGATCTGCACGAAACGCGGTACATGGGCCCAGGGGCCGTGGGCGTTCGCCACCACGAACTGGGCGGTGGCACCTGCCCGGAATGCCCGCGTCTGTCCGGGCGCAATCGTCGTCAGATGCGGCATCGCCTCGCCTTCCGGGATCTCGGCACCGACGGTCATCGTGATCGTCTGCGAGTCGGGATCGTACGAAGCGGCCATCACCTTATCGGCGATGGCGATCGGAGACGGGGTCAGATTCTCCACCTGGTAGGTAACGCAGATCGTCGAACCGGGAGAGAGCGTCTCCTGAATCATCTCCGCGTCGACCTTGATATCGTCCTCGCGGCCGAGTGCTCTGCGCGGGTCTTTGAAATCGACGTGCGCGGCGTGGGCCGCGGCGCTCGTCAGAAGGGTGACTGCGACGACCACCGCGATTCTGCCTGAAGACTTCACGGAACACCTCCTGTCAGCGGAAGTGGTCTCAGTCGATCTTCAACACTGCCAGAAACGCCTCCTGCGGAATCTCCACCTTCCCCACCCGTTTCATCCGTTTCTTTCCCTCTTTCTGCTTTTCGAGGAGTTTGCGTTTGCGCGAGATGTCGCCGCCATAACACTTGGCGAGGACGTCTTTGCGCATCGCTTTTACGGTTTCGCGAGCGATGACGCGATTACCAATGGCCGCCTGCAGAGCGACGGCGAACATCTGGCGGGGGATGAACTCTTTCATCTTTTCCACGAGGAGCTTTCCGCGCGCGTATGCCTTCTCCTTGTGCACGATGAGAGAGAGAGCATCGAGCGGGTCCCCGTTGATCAGAATGTCCATCTTCACCAGATCGCTTTCGCGGTAACCGACGAACTGGTAATCGAGCGAGGCGTATCCGCGTGAGATCGATTTCAGCTTGTCGAAGAAATCGAGGATCACCTCATTCAACGGCATCTCATACACGATCATGACTCTGTTGGCGCTGACGTACTCCAGCTTCTTCTGTACACCACGCCGATCCGTCGCTAGAGCGAGAATCGGGCCAACGAATTCGTCCGTCGTGAGGATGGTCGCTTCGATGAATGGCTCCTCGATGGAATGGATATACGCGGGGTCAGGCATCTTCTGCGGGTTTTCAATCCACAATGACTCCCCGTCAGTCTTTTGCACGCGATAACGAACGCCCGGAGCCGAGGTCAGCAGCTCGAGATTGAACTCCCGCTCCAGACGCTCCTGGATGATCTCCATGTGCAGCAGGCCGAGAAACCCGCAGCGGAAGCCGAATCCGAGTGCGAGCGAGCTTTCCGGCTCGTAGCTGAACGACGCGTCGTTGAGCTTGAGCTTGCCGACCGCGTCGCGCAAGTCCTCATAGTCGTCGGTGTTGATCGGGAAGATCCCGGCGAAAACCATCGGCTTCACTTCCTCGAAGCCGGGAAGGGGCGGCGGCGAGGCATTCGCGGTGGTGATGGTGTCGCCGATCTTGGCCTGAACGATGTCCTTGATGTTTCCGGAGAAGAATCCGACCTCGCCGACGCCCAGCCGGTCGACCAGCTTGATCTTCGGCGTAAACAAACCAAGCTCGGTCACTTCATAGATGCGCTCGGTCGATAGAAACTTGATGCGCATCCCTTTGCGGAGCTCACCATCGACGATGCGTACGAGAGAGACCACGCCGCGATAGGAGTCGTACCAGGAGTCGAAGAGCAGCGCGCGCAACGGGCCGTCCGCGTCACCCTTCGGCGCGGAGATGTTCGTGACGATCTTCTCCAGGATCTCGTCGACTCCGATCCCCGACTTCGCCGACGCCAGAACGGCGTCGTGCGCGTCGAGGCCGATGACGTTCTCGATCTGCTCGCGAACCCGCTCCGGCTCAGCCGAGGGAAGGTCGACCTTGTTGATCACGGAGAGGATGTCCAGGTTGTTGGCGATGGCCAGGTAGCTGTTGGCCAGCGTCTGCGCTTCGACACCCTGCGTGGCGTCGACGACGAGCACCGCCCCCTCGCACGCGGCCAGGCTGCGCGAGACTTCGTAGGAGAAGTCGACGTGGCCGGGGGTATCGATCAGGTTGAAGACGTAGTCCTGTCCATCCTTCGCGCGGTACTGAAGATTGACAGCCCGCGCCTTGATGGTGATGCCGCGCTCGCGCTCGAGATCCATGTCATCGAGCATCTGCTCGTGCATTTCACGGCCTTCGACCGCGCCCGTCTTCTGCAGCAGACGATCGGAGAGCGTCGTCTTGCCGTGGTCGATATGGGCGATGATCGAGAAATTACGGATGTAGCGAGGATCAGTCATCAGGCGGCGGGCTGTCTAACACCATCAAGTGCGTTTGTCATCCACCTGCGGCGTTTGACTCCGAAAGCAACCTCTCCACGATCACGACATCCCGCCACACGCCGTCCAACTGCCCATGCCGCTCGTAGACGCCGACCTCGCGGAAACCGACCGCGCGGAGCAAAGCCCGGCTGGCTGTGTTCTCGACGAAGACGCGCGAGACCAGCTTCCAGAATCCGGCTTCGCGGGCGGCGGCGAAGAGCGCTTCCATCGCCATCCTGCCGGCTCCGCGGCCACGCGCGGCGCGTGAGGCATAGACCGAAAACTCGGCGATGCCGGCGTAGCAGGCACGCGGGCGATAGGTCGAGGTAGCAGCGAAGGCGATTACTTCGCGGTCATCATCCTCGACCACGACGACCGGGTGGCGCCCGTCGAGCCACTGCACAACGTCGTCCGCGGTGCGGTGGCGCGTCTCGAACGTCGCCACCCGGTCGTCGATCCCTTCGTTATAGATGCGCGCGATCGCCGAGGCATCGGCGACCGCGGCATCACGAGTCTTCACTTGCCCGTCAGCTCCTTCACCAGATCCGAGACACCGTAGACCTTCTTCAGCGCGTCGAGGATCCCGGCCGAATGGACGGCTACGGCGCGGCCCTGGCGCTCATCGAACTGGTAGTCCCACGGCAGCGACTGGATGTTGCCGTCGAAGATGATGCCGACGAATTCGTTGTTGCGGTTCACCACCGGGCTGCCGGAGTTGCCGCCGATGATGTCGGCGGTCATGACGAAGTTGTAGGGCGTCTTGTCGTTATCGAGAACGGCTTTCTTCGACATCCACGACGCCGGCAGTTTGAACTCGCCCTCATTGCCATGTTCGGCCGCGTGCTCGAACGTGCCGCCGATTTCGGTGGCCCAGGGAACGGCGTGGCCGTTCTCCATGAACCCTTTCACCGTGCCGAACGAAAGGCGAAGGGTGAAGGTGGCGTCAGGATAGGTGTCGCCGCCGCTGGTCTTGAACTGGGCATTGGCGATCTTCGCGTACGACTGCCGCAGCACCTCGGCGATGTTGTCGTCGTACTGCTTGCGCAGCTCGCGCGCGCGGGCGTCGACCATCCGCGCAACCTGGATCATCGGATCGTTCGAGGCATCGACCGCTGCTTTGCCGCCTTCGCCGAGCGCTTTGCGAGTGGCAACATCGCGCAGCTTCGTACCGCGGACCAGCTCCGAGGCGCGTTCCTGCGGCGACTTGCCGGCCAGGACCTGCTGCACGAGCGGACTGTTCGGCGCCATCTCGAGCAAGTTCGAAAGCGAGTCGGCAAGCGTGACGGTCTCGAGGTCCTCGTAAATCGGCGCCTCGGAGTAGAGTCCTTGCTTCAGCGATGGAAGGTTGGATTCGCGATACTCGCGTAGACGTTCGCCGTTGGGCTTCGTCGATTCATCGCCGAGCCGGAGCAGAGTCCTGGCCATCTGGAAAAGGCCGCTATTGAAGGCCAGACCTCCTTCGAGGAAGCGATACTCGACATACATCGGCCGGTAGGTGGCGATGGCCGTGTCGATGTTCTGCCAGGCATCACCATAGGCCGAGCTCAGCGCCGGATCCGAGGTCACCTTCTGCCGCAGCGCGGCCTCGGCGGCTTCCTTTGCCTTCAGCACGGCCGGATCCTGCAGACCGGCGATCCGTCCGAGGTAGGCCTTGCGCGAATTCTTGATCCCGAACAACTCATCGTGCGCGCGGCGGTCGTTCTCGATGCTCCGCTGCGCGTAGTTCGTCAGCAGCACTTCCCGGCGGCGGAGGATGTTCAGCGTGAACGGGTAGGCGACGTCGCGGAAAAACTGGAGATGCGTCAGTGTGTTGAGCCGGCTCGTGGAGCCGGGATGACCGGAGACGAAAACGAGATCGCCATCTTTCGCACCGGTCTCGCTCCATTTCAGGTAATCGGCCGGATGAACCGGCTTGTCGTTCTCGTACGCGCGGAAGAAGCATACGTCGAGGTCGTAGCGGGGATACTCGAAGTTGTCGGGATCGCCGCCGAAGAAGGCGATGCCGACTTCCGGGGCAAAGACGAGGCGGACGTCGGTGTATTTCTTGTAGCGGTAGAGATGGTACTCGCCGCCCTGGAAGAGTGTGACCACGTCGCTGCGAAGGCCGGTCTTCTGCACCGACTCCTGCTCGATGGCGCTCATCACGCCGCGCCGCGCGGCCTGGGCGGCGGCCGTGGTCATGCCCGGCGTGACCGAGGCGTTGACCCGTGCCGTGACGTCTTCGATCGACTGCAGCACATTCAGCTCGAGGTCGACACACTTCACTTCCTCGGCGTGTGTTTTGGCGTGATAGCCGGTGGTGACGTAGTCATGATCCTTCGTCGAGATCTTGGCCAGGCAGTCGAGGCCGACGTGATGATTCGTCAGAACCAGACCGTCGGCCGAGACGAAGGAGCCGGAGCCGCCGCTGTTGAAGCGGATCGACGACTTCTGGAGATGGTCGAGCCACGCCTGCGTCGGCTCGAAGTTATAGCGTTGCTTGAAGATGGCGTTAGGTGTCCGGTTGAAAAGCCACATCCCCTCATCCGCCGCGGCGAGCGGAAGAGCGAGGAGCAGCCCGAGGACCGCGAGAAGAGACTTGCGCATCAATGTTGCCTCCAGTTTCAGTTTGCGAGCGGATTCTACGCACAAACGGGTGACCCGGCGTGTGATCACCTCTCGACCTGATTCGGTAAAACTGAAGGACTCACGCGGAGGCGCGGAGGGCGCGGAGAAAGAAGCTCCTCTCATCTCCTCCGCGTCTCCGCGGCTCCGCGTGAACTCAAGCCCCCTCACCGCCAATTCGCGACTACCGTCAACGGCGAGGTATCCGCCTCCCCGCCGTTGGCGATGACGCGGCCGTCGGGGGCCAGGTCGTAGTCGGAGGAGGAGATGGGATTTACGTCGAGGCGGTAGCGGGGGCGGGTGGCTGTGATGGCGAAGCCGCCGCCTTGCTGCACGTCGACCTCCGTCAGAATCTTGTCGGTGGTGAGGTAGTCGAGGTGTTTTCCATCAGGCGACCAGCGCGACGAGTGGCCGCCGGAGGTAGTGACCTGCCATTTGCCTCCGGTGCCGAGGAAGGGGACGACGTAGATCTCGTCGCGGCCGCTTTCGTTCGAGGTGTAGGCGAGCCAGCGGCCGTCGGGGGAGATGCGAGGGTCGTGGGCCGCAACGTTGCCGGCGATGAGCGGGCGTGGCTGCTGGCCGGGGACGAGCGGTACGGCCCAGATCTGCGGATTGGCGCCGGCTCGCCAGAGCGAGACGGCGACCCAGCGGCCGTCGGGTGATACGGAGCCGGGATCAGCGTCGCCGGCGAGGCGAGCAACGAGCTGGCGCGGGCCGTTGCCATCGGAGCGGCGGCGATAGATGGCAGCCAGTTCCTTCGGCTGATCGCGGGCCGCATAGATGATCTCGCTGCCGTCAGCACTCCAGACCGGCGCTTCATTCATCGAACCCTCGAACGTCAGGCGTGTGCGGACGTCGCGGTCGGCGTCGATGACCCAGATGTCGGCGCGCGGCTCGCCGGCGTTGGTAACCAGGCGGTGGCCGTCGGGTGAGAGTTTCAAATCGTAATAACGGGCAACGTCGCCGGCGGTGCCGAGGTTCTTCCCCTCGCGGCTGAACCAGACCAGGTGCGTGCCCGAAAGCGTGCCGCCGGGCTGATAGACGAGCGTACGGCCGGCAGCATCGAACACACCGTGCCATGTCGAGGCGTCGAAGCGGACGTTCTGCACGACGATCGACGGCGTTCCGGTCAGGACGCCACGCGTGGCATCGAACGGCTGGCTCACAAGCGCCCCGTCGCGCAGCATCAGAAGCCGGCCGCCGACATAAGCCACGTTCGCCAGCGTCTGCGTGACGATGCGATCGGTCTGGCCGTCGAGCGTCCGGAAGTGAAGGGACGTGGCCCGCGAGCCCTGATCAAAATGGTTCGCCGCAATGTAGAGAAACGCTTTGCCGCCAGGAAGAAAGAGCGGCCAGCGATTCGTCGTCATCCCCCCGACGGGCGTCGTCAGCGCGGCCGGTGCGCCGCCGTTGGAGGTGACGCGAAAAAGGCCGGCGCGCGTTTCCGGCGCGTAGACGATGACATTGGCGTCGCTCCACGATCCTCCGCGGGCGTCCGGAGCATCGGCGATGGCGACCGGAGCGCCACCCGAGGTATCGACGGTTTGGAGCTTTCCGTGGGCGAAAAAGGCGAGGAAGCGGTTGTCGGGCGACCAGAAGGGAAACATGGCGTCGTCGCTGCTGCCGATCTCGCGCGGGTCGGCGGAGTCGAGCGAACGGACCCACAATGTCCGTTTTCCCTCGGGTGAAACCGCGACGAACGCAAGGCGGCGGCCGTCGTTCGAAAGAACCGGGGAGCCCGCATAGTCGCCCGTGAAGACGAAGCGAAATCCCGGCGGCGGGACGATCGCCGCGATCATCGGCCGGTCGCGCGAGGCGATCTCGCGGCCTGCCCACACGGCGATCCCAATCGCCGCGCCGATCGCCATCACCAGTGCAAGGGCCCAGAGCGCACGTTCCCGTCCCGTACGCCGCTGCACGCCGGCGAGCAGCAGCGGTGCCGACGGGTTCGACTGCTCGTCGCGGATCCACTGCAGCGCCAGCATCACATCGTGAGCGGTCTGGAAGCGATCGTCGGGATTCTTGGCCAGGCAGCTTCGTACAACGCGGTCGAGAGACGTCGGCGTCATCGGCCGCAGCGTCGCGATCGAAGGAGGATCGCTGGCGATGATCTGCGCGATCATGCCGGCGCGGCTGGAGGCGTTGAAGGCGCGCCGCCCCGTCACCATTTCGTAGAGCATGCAGCCGAAGGCGAAGATGTCGGTGCGCGCGTCGCTACGGCCGTATTCGACCTGCTCCGGCGCCATGTAGCAGAACGTTCCCACCAGCGTCCCTTCGGCGGTGAGCGGTTCGTCGGGCAGCATCACCGTCGCGCTTTGGCCCGACGTCGATCCGATCAGCGCGGCGTCCATGGCCTTGGCCAGACCGAAGTCGAGAAGCTTCGCGCCGCCCCGCGTAAGGATGACGTTTCCCGGCTTGAGGTCGCGGTGAATGATGCCGGTACGGTGTGCTTTGTCGAGCGCGTCGGCGATCTCGATCCCGTGCCGCAGAACATCCGACAGCGGAAGCGGCCCGCGGGCCAGGCGCTCCGTCATCGGTTCGCCGTCGAGGTACTCCATGACCAGGTACTCGATGTCGTTCTGCTGCCCGACGTCGAAAAGCATGCAGATGTGGGGATGGTTGAGGCTGGAGATGGCCCGCGCCTCACGCTCGAAGCGCGCCCGGAGCTGTGCGTCGCGCGCGAACTCCGCCGGCAGCACCTTGATGGCCACCTCACGCGACAGGCGGGTGTCGCTGGCACGATAGACCTCCCCCATCCCGCCCGCGCCAATGGGTGCGGAGATCTCGTACGGGCCGAGCCGGGTGCCAGCAGGGAGTGACACGATGAGGGAAGTGTAGCTGGAGACCCGATTCCAAACGAAAGATGCCGATTCCGGACAAAAGATCAGGATTCCGTACGAAAGTTCAGGATTCCGTACGAAAGATGCTGATTTCGAACAAAAGATGCCGATTTCGAATAAAAGATCAGGATTCCGTACGAAAGATCAGGATTCCGTACGAAAGATGCCGATTTCGAACAAAAGATGCCGATTCAGGACAAAAGATCAGGATTCCGGATAAAAGATCAGGATTCCGGACAAACTCAGTCCCAGCTCGTCCCGTTCATCTTCGCTACGATCTTCGCCACCTCGATGTAGTCAGCGCCCTCGCCGAGCTGGTTGAGGGAGGCGGAAAAGAGATGCTGCGTCAGCGCCAGCATCGGCGTCGCGGCGTGCTGCTGGTGGGCGATCGAGGCTGCGATGCGGATGTCCTTGTCGTGATGGGCGAGCTTGAAGACGAGCGGCCACTTGTGCTCGAGAAGGCGCATCGGAAGCAGGTTCTCCGAGGCGTTGGAGCGGCCGCTTCCGGCATTCGTCACGGCGAGCGCGGTCTTCAGATCGATGCCGTACTGCCTGGCCAGCAGCAGACACTCCGAGGTGATCCAGACCGTAGCGCCCATGATCGTGTTCGTCAGCACCTTGATGGCGTGGCCGGAGCCGACAGGGCCGACGTGAATGATGGTCTTGCCGCAGAGCTGCAGGATCTCGCGCGCCCGCTCGAAGTCGCCGGCGTCGCCTCCGATCATGATCGTGAGCGTGGCATTCTCCGCGCCGACGGTCGCTCCGGTGACCGGTGCGTCGACGAAGGCGACGCCCTTTTCCGCAAGTCGGGCGGCGGTCTGACGGCTGGCGTTCGGGTCGCCGCTGGTCGCGTCGATCCAGAGCGTTCCTGGATGTACCGACGGAAGCAGCTTGTCGACGATCTCATCGACCTCGACGCTCGTCGGCAGCATGGTGATGATGACCTCGGCGTTGACACAGTCCGCAAGGTCGTTGGCCAGCGTCGTCCCGTGCTCACGCGCGTGGCGCTCCGCCTTCTCGCGGGTGCGGTTCCAGACGAGGAGATCGTGTTGTTTGGCGAGGTGGCGCGCCATGGGGAAACCCATGGCGCCTAGCCCGATGAATGCGATTTTCATGAGCGGCATTCTAATCGGGCGATGACCCGGACAGCCGTTCGATCGAGACCCTCCGGCACGCGTTGCAGAGAGAGAGAGGTAGCTTCAGCAATTGTCCACGGGAGGCACGCCCATTCGCCCGCTCTTCCCGTGGTTGGGTCCGAGGTGGGCACGTAACTGAAGGGTCTCGATTGACCGGCTGTTCGGTTTTCAAAGATGGTGAAAATAAAAAAGGGGCGCTACGCCCCTTGTCTGCCTTGCGGCCCAATTGCTGTGTGGGTCAGTTTAAATCCGCTCCGCCTGAACAATTGTGACCCAGCTCACAAAAAAGTCAAGTTCGTTTGTACCAATCGGCGTTGATCTGCGTGAAATGCTTCCACTGCTCCGGAACCAGATCCTGCGGGAAGATGGCCTGCACAGGGCACGCCGGCTCGCACGCGCCGCAGTCGATGCAGACCTCCGGGTCGATGTAGAGCATCGTGTCCTCCGCGAAGCCGGCCTCGTCCTTGCGGGGGTGGATACAGTCAACAGGGCAAACATCGACGCAGGCGGTGTCTTTCGTCCCGATACACGGTTCAGCGATCACGTAAGTCATGGCTGGCGCATTTTAAGTGAAGAAGTAACGGGTCAAGTGAAAAAATATCGGTCCGGCGAAACAGATCGAGTCGATGCGGTCGAGCACCCCGCCGTGGCCCTGGATCGATGACCCCCAGTCCTTCACCCCTCGGTCGCGCTTGATCGCCGACATCGTCAGCCCGCCCAGAAAGCCCATGACGGTGATGACGAAGGCCATGCCCATCGCCTGCCACATGCTGAACGGCGTCACCCGCCAGAGCGACGTGCCGATCAGGGTTGCCGAGAGGATTCCGCCGATGAACCCCTCCCACGTCTTGCTCGGGCTGATCACCGGCGAGATTTTGTGGCGGCCGAGGAGCTTGCCCCAGACGTACTGCAACACATCGCTCAACTGCACGACCACCACCAGAAAGAAGAGCAGCCGTGCATTTTTTCCCGCGTAGCCGGGGATCTGCAGCATCAGCAGCGCCGGCACGTGGCTGACACAGTAGACGCAGACCATGAGACCCCACTGGATCTTCGAGCTTCTCTCCAGAAACGCGTTCGGATCGCCGGAGATGGCGATGCGCGACGGGATGAAGAGAAAGGCGTAGACCGGGATGAGCACGCTGAAGAAGCCGTACCACTGCGTGGCCACGAGGTAGTACTGCAGCGGTGTGATGACGAAGAAGACCCAGAAGAGCGCGGAGTGGTCGGCCGGTCGCGTCGGCGTGAGCGTGATGAATTCGCGCAGCGCGAAGAACGAAAGTATGGCGAAGAGGATGACCGAGCCAAGGCCGCCGGTCAGAAGCGAGAGGGCGAAGACCGCCGACATCACCCACCAGGCGCGGATGCGGGCGTTGAGGTTGTCGACGACGTCGCTTCTACGCCGCAGCTTGATGAGCTGCCCGATGATCGTGGCGACGAGCAGAAGTCCGAGCACTCCGCCGAAGAGCATCAGCGTCTGCCGGTCGCGAATCATGGTCACCATTGCCGAAGCTCCAGGATGGCGTTGCGCGCCCGGTCGAGAAAGGCGTTCTTCTCCTCGTCTTCACCGACGTGCATCGGCTCGCCGAAACTGACGGAGGCCAGCATCGGCACCGGCACGAACTCCCCCTTCGGCAGCACGCGGTTGAGATTGTTGATGTAGGCCGGGATCAGCTCGACATCCGGCCGCGCTTTGCCGAGCCGGTAGAGTCCACTCTTGAATGGGGCGATGGTCGATCCATCGCCGCGGGTTCCCTCGGGGAAAATGATCAATGAGTGACGTTCGCCGAGACCTTCGAGAAGGATATCCATCGCCGTCTGCGGCGAAGACTGCGCGGGCTGACGATCGACCAGCACCGCGTTGAAAACCTTCACGCCGAGGTAGCGGCGAAAACCGGGCCGGTCCCAGTAATCCCTGGCAGCCACGGGACGGGTCATGGCGCGGAGCTTCGGCGGAAGCGCGGCCCAGACAAGAACGAAGTCGAGGTGGCTGGCGTGGTTGGCGAAGTAGATGCGCTGCCGCTCGTCGGGCGTGAAGCCAACGCGCCGTACGTTTCCGCCGGCGAGAACGCGCGCAATCCCGACGACGCCTTTCGCTACGAGTCTCCTCACCGCGACTCCAGCTCCGCGGCGATACGGCGCGTGCGGCGGATCATGGTGATGATCGTGCCGAGGATGATGGCGATCAACGCCAGCATCAGCGCATAGTCGCGGTAACGGAAGTAGCCCGCCGCGGCGTCGACGATGATGGCGATGGTGAGCGTGGCCATTCGGTGCTGTTTCGCCATCGGGCCGACGAAGTCCTGTTTCGCGCGCACGGAGCCTGCCAGAACGCGCACGTACGCCGTCATCACCGCCAGAAGCCCGGCGCACCAGCCGAGCGTTGGCCCGAGCATGTAGAAGCGGACGATGGCGTAGCCGGCCGGAACGATGATCAACGGGTCGGCGATACGATCCGGCAGCTCGTTGAAGATGTCGCCGGTCTTCGACGCCATCTTTCCTTCGACCGCCACCATCCCATCGAACAGGTTGCAGAGAAGCCGCAACTGGATGCATGCCGCCGCGGCGATCAGCAGCACGACGCGATTCACCCCTTCCGCGTTCCTGCTGGCGATCAACGCCGCGCCGGCACCGAGGGCGAAGACGATGCTGAAAACCGAGATGGCGTTCGGCCGAACCCGCCAGCGCACGAGCAGCGACGCCAGCGCTTTTGCCCAGCCGCGCTCGCGCGTTTTGAGAGGACGACGGTCCATCGGGATACGGCGATTGTATTCTGGACTTGCCCAGGAGTCTGCGCGGTAGATGGTTCTTGCGACACTGTCGGCGGAGCCTTGGGCAACCAACGCCGCCGCCGTGCGGCCTACCGCAAGGCCCGATGCCTCGGCACGACTTCCGCTCCCACGGAGAAGGCCGGGGCCATGGTCACGGTCGTGGTGTTTCCGACAGCGTCCGCCAGATCGATCTTGAGGTCGACCAAGCCGCGCTCGACGTTGGTAACGTTCGCCAGATCGACGCGATAGAGAGTCCCCGCGCCGCTCGCTGCATCTTCGGTCACCTGCGTTGCCGTGAGAGGACGCCACGCCGCTTCGCCGCTGTAGCGATAGGAGACATGCGTGGCGTCGCCGCGGATCGTTTGATAGGTGCGGTTGCCGGTGGCGGTGATGCCGAAGTCCGCCGCCGAGAAAAGAAGCGAACCGCTTCCGTGCGGATCGAGGCGCGAGACCAATGAGCCGTTACCGTCGAGCATCATCATCGTCGTCAGCGTCGGCGGGAGATAGTCGGTTCGCGATGAGTCGATGGCCATCGAGAGCGTCGTGGTCTTGTTGATGCCGGGATAGAGCTCGCCCTGATTCGTCGACTCGACACGGTACGGACCCCGCACCGCGCCATCGATCGCCGTCGAGAAGCCGCCGCTGAGGATCTGCGTGCCGGTCGCTCCGTAGAGGGTCGTTACCGTGTTGAGGCGATCGAGCACTCGTGCCTCGCCGAGTGGACCGAGCATGTCGACCGTCACGGTCGCACGCAACCTTGTCGTGCTGATCGATCCCGCGGTCGTAAAGAAAGACGTCGGAAAGCGCGGACCGAGGCCGAATTGATACGTCGGGCCACTGTAAGTCCATGGCAGCAGGCCGGCGCTGGAAAGGCTGATCAGTTTGTCGTTGATGACGCGCAGCATCGGCGTCGTGTATTGCGTGATCGTGTCGGTGATCGCGCTGAACGTCAGCCCGTAGCTGTAGCTCGGATGGACGTCCGGCGAAACGAAAACCCGCGCGTTGGTAATCAGCGCGTCGACTATGCCGACCGCGGCCGGCAGACCCGAAGATCCCCCTGTCGTCGTCACGAGTGCGCTGAGGCGCCGGTCGCCTCGCGACGCCGGCGGGACGCCGATCTGCATCGTGCCACCACGCAGCGCCGACCCGCCGGTTGTCAGCGATGCATCCTCCGACACCCCGGTGAGCGGCGGATGTTGAATCACGTAGAAGTCCTTCGCCACCGTGTCGAGCAGCGTCTCGTAGAAGAGAAGCGTCTTCTTGTTCGTGACGTCGGAGAAGTGCATGGTGTGGACTCTGCTCCAGGGGAACCCCAATGCCGTGATCCCTCCCGATGGCGCGTCCAGAAGAATGCGTCCCGAGCTGGCGTAGCCATTGCCAGACAGCGTTTGCCCTGTCTCTTTCCGTCCGCCCAGCGTGATCGTGTGCGGAATGTCCGCCGCGGTCAGCGCAATCAGCGTGTCTTTCGTGACGGCGAACGCTTCACGGGCGATGAAATCGACGGACGTGGCCTCGCCCGTTTTCGGGTCGATTTCTGACGTATAGATCAGCATGTCCCAACTGCCCGGGAGCATCAGCGCTTCGGAGGTGTTCTCATCGAGAAATGCGCCTCCGATGAGGCTCGTGCGCGCGTTGTTGATCCAGACAGCGTCCGGAAAGGCGCGATCGAACATCACCAATGCCCGTGCCGCCTTCGTGAATGCGAACTGGATGTTGCGGATGTCGGTTGCCGAGGCAGCGTTCGTGAAGACGATCTGACCGCCGCCCGTGAACGAGCTGCTGCCGGCTCGCGTGAGACTGTTGTCGATCGCGAACGTCAGCGAGACGTCCGCCGAGCCGCCGGCGGGAATGGTGATGCTCGGAGGTGAGATCGCCACGCTCTCGCCCGTTGCGACATTCGACTTGACGTTGTAGGTCACCGACTGGGCGGCGCGGTTCGTCAAATGCAGCGTGCGAGTCGCTGTCCAGTTGTTCTGCTCGAGCGGCGCCAGGCCGAGGCTCAGCGAGGGCGGATCGATGACGACCGTGCCGGTCGCGGCGGCGAATGCGTCGATCCGTCCGGCTCCGGTAGCCATGATGTCGTCCTGCAGGGAGGAGGAGTTGTTCATCAGCGCCAGCTTGATCTGCGCGGGCGTCCAGTCGTGATGCAGCGATTTGAGAAGCGCGGCCGCCCCGGCAACGTGTGGTGTGGCCATCGACGTCCCGCTCAGCGACACGTAGCGGTTGCCGGGAAAGGACGAATAGATGGCAAAGCCGGGCGCGACCACGTCGGGTTTGATGGTGATGTTCTTCATGTTCGGCCCGCGAGACGAGAAGCTGGCAATGTGGTCGATGAGATCACTCGCTCCGACGGTGATTGCGCTTCGCGCCGTACCGGGACTGGCGATGCCGTGAAAGACGCCGCTGTTCCCCGCGGCGATGGCGAACGTCACTCCGGCCGTTGTGGCGTTGTCGACGGCGACGGAGGTGGGATCGTCGGGGTTGCCGCCGCCGCCGAGGCTCAGATTGGCAACGTCGACGTGATCGCTTGTGTTGCCGTCACCATCGGGGTCGGCCGCGCGCTCGATGGCGGCGATGACGTTGGAATCGCTGCCGCTGCCGGTTGCGTCGAGCACTTTGTACGCGATGAGCGACGCCTCGGGAGCCACGCCGGTGATCACGTCCGACTGCCCCGCCACGATGCCGGCGACGTGCGTGCCGTGGCCGGCGTCATCGAACGGGTCGGCGTCGTCGTTCACGAAGTCCCACCCTCCGATGACTTTGAAGCCCGGCCCGAACCCTGTGCCGAGGGCGGGGTGCGTGTAATCGATGCCGGTGTCGATGATGGCGACCGTCACACCTTTGCCCCGCGTGCCGAGACTCGACCACACCTTGTCGGCGCGGATGAGGGTGATATTGCCGCTGTCGGCCAGAGCATGGACGGCGCCGTCGGCGACGACCCGTTTTACGTAGGGGAGGGCGCGAATCTGCGCGGCAATGTCCGGCGGGACGTCGAGCGCGACGCCGTTGAAGACGACGAAGTACTGGCGTCGTATGGGAACCTCGATGGCACTCTTTCCGCTCCGTCTGGAGTTGAGGATCGTGCCGAGGTCGTCGCGAAACCGGGTGAACGTGGCCTGATAGTCAGGGAGGGCCGTTTTGCCGGAGCTGATGGCCGCGATTGCGGCCGGAGGAGCGATGAACTCGACGATCACGCCGTTCGTCTTTTCAGCGCTCGACGGAATCTCGATCTCGGTGCCGTCGGCTCTCTCTACACGGAACTGTGCCGAAGCGGCGGTGGTTACGGCAAGGACTGCGACGGCAACTGCGAAACGACGCATAGGGGTCTCCCGTAGCCAGCAAAGCCCTTGTGATCAGAGGAAACGGCGCAGGTTCTCGCGCCACCACGGCCAGTCATGGCCGAAGACGCCGCCCCAGATCTCCAGGTAATTCCGAATGCCCTTCGACGAGAGCAGCGCCGAAAACTCGCGGTTCTTGTCGACGATCGTGTCGTATTCGCCGGTGGCAATGACCCAGTCTACGCGCGAAAGCTTGCCGGCCCACTCGCCGTCCATGTTGGGGATGTACGCGGTGGGGCAATTGAAGTAACAGTTGTCGTCCCAGTAGCCGTCGAGCTGGGCGTGGATGTCGTAGATGCCAGAGAAGCAGATGGCGCGGCTGACGACGTCCGGATAGCGGGCCGCGAAGTTCGCGGCGTGATAGGCGCCGAAGCTGGCACCGTAGACGGCCAGATCGCCACGTTGTGCCCGGTTGAAGATGTACGGGACCAGCTCGTGGCGGAGATAGGCGTCATATTGCGCATGGCGCGCGGCCCGGACGGCGGGATGAACGCCGCGGTTGTACCAGCTCTCGTTGTTCACCGTATCGACGAGAACGAGCTGAATCTCGCCGCCGTCGACCTTGTCGGAGAGAGACTCCGGGATCCCGCGATCGGCGTTCTCGGAGTAACTGCCGGCCGAGGTGGGGAAGAGCATCACCGGGCGGCCGAACTTTCCGTACCAGAGAAACTCCATCGGCCGGTCGAGAGAGGAGCTGTGCCATTGGACATGTTCGCGGTACATGAAAGTAACCTTAAAAACCCAATGTTAAATGTTGAACGTTAAATGTCGAATGTTAAATGAACAATGAAAGGCTGTCTTGTTTTCATTCGACATTTAACACTCGACATTGAACATTCAACAATCTTTCTTCTTTCACCCGTTTGCGGCGGGACCGAGGATTCTATACGATCCGCCGCCCGGAGATTTCGATGCGAAAAAAACGAATTGCCCTCGTGTTCGGCATGGAAGACACGTTCCCATGGGCGTTGATCGACGCCATCAACAGCCGTGGCGGAGACCAGGTCGAAGCGATTCCCGCGGAGATTTCGTTTCTGAAGGACGACGGCGTCTTTCCCTACGATCTGATCCTCGACCGCATCAGTCACGAAATCCCGTTCTACCGAACGTACCTGAAGTGCGCCGCGGCATCAGGCGTGAAGATCGTCAACAATCCGATCTGGTGGTCCGCCGACGACAAGTTTTTCGACAACCTCGTCGCCAAGTCGGTGAACGTCGCCGTGCCGAGGACGGTGCTCCTGCCGCACAAAGAGTATCCGCCGAGCACCGAGGCCAAGTCCTTCCGCAATATGAAATGGGTGAACTGGGACGAGGTTTTCGACTACCTCGGCTTTCCCATCTTCATGAAGCCGGCCTACGGCGGCGGCTGGAAGGACGTCTACAAGTGCGACGACCGGCAGGAGTTCTTCGCCGCATACGACCAGACTCGCGACCTGACCATGATGGCGCAGGAAGCGATCGAGTTCGACCGCTACTACCGCTGCTACGTCATCGGCCGCAACCGCGTTCACATCATGCATTACGACCCCAAGCAGCCACACCATCTGCGCTACGTGAAAAACCCGCCGCCGATGGAGCCGGCGTTCGAGGCCCGCATCCGCCGCGATGCCATCGCATTGTGTGAGGCGCTCGGTTACGACATGAACACCGTCGAGCTCGCGGTGCGCGACGGCATCCCGTACGCCATCGACTTCATGAACTGCGCTCCCGACGCGGACCTGGCCTCGGTCGGACAGACGAACTTCGAATGGGTCGTCTCGAACATGGCCGAGGCACTGATCGAGATCGTGACGAGCGGCAGAAAGATGGAGCTTACAGGCACCTGGCCGCAGACGTTGAACACGAGTAAGGATGTGGAGACGGCGATTTAACGGCGCCTGCGGCGCGTTGTCGGTTCTCGGTTCTCAGTTGTCGGTTCTCGGTTCTCGGTAAGGAATGGTATTTGCTGCTTCGCGACAACTGACAACTGACAACTGACAACCGACAACCGACAACCGACAACCCTCAATCCCACGCCCAACCGCCACCCTGATATCCTCCCCCCATGCCTCCACAACCTACCTTCACCCTCGGAATCGAGGAGGAGTTTCAGGTCGTCGATCCGGAAACGCGTGAGCTGCGGTCGCATATCTCGGAGATGTTCGCGGAAGGGGAGAAGCGGCTCAAGGACGAGATCAAGCGTGAGATGCACGAGGCGGTCATCGAGGTCGGCACGCCGATCTGCACCGATGTCGAGCACGCCCGGCGCGAGGTGACCAGGCTTCGGCGCGAGATCATCAACCTGGTGCGCGAGAGCGGCCTGCGCATTGCCGCCTCGGGCACGCATCCGATCTCGCACTGGGCCAGCGTGCCGATCACGTCCAACGAGCGCTACGACCAGATCGTCTATGACCTGCAGATGGTCGCGCGCGCCAACCTGATTTTCGGTTTGCACGTTCACGTCGCCATCGAGGATCCGGAGACCCGCATCCATGTCATGAACGCGGCGCGGTACTTCCTGCCGCATGTTTTCGCGTTGTCGGTCAACTCCCCGTTCTGGTGCGGCCAGAACACCGGCTGGAAAAGCTATCGGGCCAAGGTCTTCGAGCGCTTTCCGCGCACCGGCCTCCCCGATTCGTTCCGCTCGGCCAGCGAGTTCGAGGAGTACGTACAGCTACTGATCAAGACGAAGTGCATCGACAACGCCAAGAAGATCTGGTGGGACGTCCGCCCGCATCCGTTTTTTCCGACGCTCGAATACCGCATCTGCGATGTTCCGTTACGCGTCGACGAGACGATCTGCATCGCCGCGCTTTTCCAGGCCATCACCTACAAACTGTGGACGCTCTACCGCAAGAACATGGGCTGGCGTCTTTACCGGCGCATGCTGCTCAACGAGAACAAGGCGCGCGCGGCGCGATTCGGAATTCAGGGAAAGCTGATCGATTTCGGCCGGATGGAAGAGGTACCGTATACCGAGTTGCTGGAAGAGCTGCTCGCCTTCGTCGATGACGTCGTCGACGAGCTCGGCTCGCGCGAGGCCGTCTACTACGCCCGCACCATCGTTTCGGGCGGAACGGGGGCGGACCGGCAATTGAAAGTCTACGAGGAGACGAACGATTTGAAAAAGGTCGTCGACTACATCATCAGCGAGACCGAGCACGGCGTTGTCTGACGAGAGCTCAATGCCCCGACGCGATATTCATCAGCCATACGATTTCTTCGAGTACGTCCGCGTGACCGGCTCCGAGCCGCCGCCGGATCCCGATCGTATCGACGTGGCCATCCTGGACATGAACCATTCGTGGCCCAATGTCGGTCACGATTCGCTCGTACACGCGGTGCTCGAGTCAGCCGAGCCGTTGCGGGAGACGCTCGTGGCAGCCGGCGCCAAAGTGCGCGTTCTTTCCTACGACGTTCGCCGTACGCTCCGGGTCCCTCAATCGCCGAACGGCCGTTTCCAGCTTTACCTCGGCACGGGCGGCCCAGGTCACCTCGATCCGCGCCAGAACGACGGGCTGACCGAGGCGAGTCAGGGAATCGTCGAGAGCTCCGCCTGGGAGGGGCCGCTGTTCCGCCTGTACGACGATATCGCCGCGCACGATTCCGCCGCGCTCCTCGGCGTCTGCCACAGTTTCGGGCTGATGTGCCGCTGGTCCGGCGCGGCGCGTGTAGTCCTGCGCGCCGAGAAGAGCAGCGGAATGCCGGAAAACGTTCTGACGCCCGGCGGGGCATCGCATCCGTGGTTTTCACAATTCGCCGGCCGGTTGACCGACGGCCGCCACTTCCGCGTCGTCGACAATCGGCTCTTCGATCTCGTCGCCAGCCACTCCTCATCGGCGAACGTGATCGCGTGCGAGGAGGAGAACAGCGACGGCGTAACGATGGTCGAATTCGCCCGGAACGCCGATGGTTTGCCTCGCATCCTCGGCGTCAACCACCATCCCGAGATCGTCGACCGCATACACATCACGGCGGTGCTCGAGGAGAAACACGCGCGTGGTGAAGTCTCCGACGACTGGTACCGGGAGCGCGCCGTCACCATGCGCGATCTCTTCAGCCGGTTCGAGGGCGAGAGCCGCCTGACCTCGGAGTACACGCTCCTCGGCCCGCTCCGCCATCACCTGGCCCGGATCGTGGCAGAACGCTGCGCGGTCCACTCGGCGTAGATATCGCCTGCACATATCCATGGACCCGCGCTTTCGCTCTCTGTTCAACGCCCAGACCACTCCGGAACGTTACGAGTGGTACGTGCGCGAGCTGTCTCGGCGCCTCGACTGCACGTTTGAGTTCCGCCTCGCCGAGTCGCCGGTCTTTCTACCGGACGATTTCAAGGCCGGCATCGTCGAGGCGGCGCAGGCGATCGTGGCGCAACTCTCCGATCCCCCGCACGTCGAGGCGATGAAACGGGCCATTCCGGCGCAATGGGACACACCCGGAATGGATTCGCTGCCGAGCTTCACGCAGGTCGATTTCGCGGTCGTGCGTGAGAACGGCGTGCTCGTTCCGAAGCTGATCGAGCTCCAGGGCTTCCCGTCGCTGACCTGCCTTCAGGTCGTGCAGCGCGACGCCTGGCGGGACGCGATGCGCGAAATGGACGGCCTCGATCGGGAATGGTCGTGCTGGTTCTCCGGCCTCGATCGCCACTCGTTCGTCGATCTGGCCCGGCAGACGATCACCGGCGGCCACGATCCGGCCGAGGTGATTCTGATGGACATCGATCCGCCGCAACAGAAGACCTATCCCGACTTCGCGGCTACCAAGCTGCTCACCGGCGTCGATGCCGTCGATCCGCGTGCGCTCACCAAACGGGGCCGCCAGCTCTTCCGCGGCGGCACGCGCGTCCGCCGCATCTACAACCGCGTGGTCTTCGATGAGCTGATCAGCAAGAAGATCGAGCTTCCGTTCGACTATCGCGACGAGCTCGACGTCGAATGGGCTCCGCATCCGAACTGGTACTGGACCTGGTCGAAGTACTCGCTGCCGTTTCTCGATCATCCGTCCGTACCGCGGGCGACCTTTGTCTCCGATCTCGATCGGGTTCCGGAGGACTTCACGGTGCGGTACGTTCTGAAGCCGCTCTTCTCCTTCGCGGGCGGCGGCGTGAACATCGAGCCGACGGCGTCCGATCTCGCCGCGATCCCGGCATCCGAGAGGCACGCCTGGTGTGTGCAGGAAAAGATCGAATACGAGCCGGCCCTCCATGCCGCCGACGGCGGCGGCGTGAAGATCGAGATCCGCATGATGTTCCTTCGGCCGGACAACGAGGCGAAGCCGATCCTCGCCCAGAACCTGGTCCGCCTCTCGCGCGGCAAGATGCTCGGCGTCGACTTCAACAAGCAATTTACCTGGGTGGGGTCATCGATCGCCTTCTCATCGGGGACGTAAGCCCCTTTTGTCTCAGAGACTTCGGTGACGGAGCAGGAGTCGGCATTTCAACCAATCCCGGAATTGATCCACCAAAATTGGCGTCAACGAATGACAAATCGTCAGCTTCGACGTCGACATCGTCGTCATTTTTGACAAATCGTCATCTTTTTTGACAAATCGGCATCGTCGGAAGACGAATCGTCATCTTTTTTGACAAATCATCATCTTTTTTGACAAATCGTCATCCATCGACATCAACGTCGTCATCTTTTTTGAGAAATCGTCTCTTCCGATGAGAAATCGTCATCTCCTGATGAGAAATCGTCATCTTCGAAACCCAAATCCTCATCGTTCGACTTGAAGTCCATTTCGACGCTGAGCATTTGCCTCGGGAGATGCGAAAAGCGTTCTGACAAGGGCGGGATCATCGATTGCACTCTCGCCGAAGTCGTGAGAGAGATCGAGATTCCGTCGCGGCCAACCATCAGGAAGTTACAAGCCGCGGCCGCCGGCTGCCAGGCGTGCGATCTCTGGAAGAGCGCCACCCAGACGGTCTTCGGCGAAGGCAAGCAAACGTCAACGGTGATGCTCATCGGCGAGCAGCCGGGCGACAGAGAAGACCTCGCCGGCGCGCCGTTCGTCGGCCCGGCCGGCGCCCTGCTCGACAAGGCGCTCGCCGAGGCTGGGATTGACAGGACGGCGGTCTACGTCACGAACGTCGTCAAGCACTTCAAGTGGGAGCCGCGCGGCAAACGGCGCATCCACAAGAAGCCGAACGCGGCCGAGATTACGGCTTGCCGCCCCTGGCTTCAGGCGGAGATCGCCGTCGTTAAGCCGCGCGCGATCGTATGCCTCGGCTCGACCGCGGCCCAGGCGGTGATCGGCCCGAAGTTCCGCGTTTCCGCGCAACGCGCGCAGTTCGTTCCGTCTGATCTCGCCCCATTCGTCACCGCCACCGTCCATCCGTCGTCGATCCTTCGCGCACCGGGCGACGAAGCGCGACACGAGGAGATGCGGCGCTTCGTGGACGACCTGAAAGCGATCTGGAAGGCGATTTCGGTCCCGAAAAGCTACTAATAGTAGAGTTTCTTGACGGCTGAAAAAAACGCGGCGTACACTCCCTCCACCACACGAATGCCCGCCGATCCGACCATTCGTCACTACCTTTCTATCCACCTATTCGAATCATCGAAGGAGTAGCCATGGCCACAGTACCCTCAGACAAACTCAAAGCAGCAGAAACAGCCCTGACGCAGATCGAGCGTCAGTTCGGCAAAGGCTCGATCATGCGCCTCGGCGCGAAGGAGTTCGTGCCGATCAGCGCCATCTCCACCGGCTCGATCGGCGTCGATGCGGCGCTCGGCGTCGGCGGCGTGCCGCGCGGCCGGATCATCGAGATCTTCGGCCCGGAATCGTCGGGCAAGACCACCATTTCGCTCCACGTCATCGCCGAGGCGCAGAAAGCCGGCGGCCTGGCGGCGTTCATCGACGCCGAACATGCCCTCGACGCCGAGTACGCCAAAAAGCTCGGGGTCGACATCGACAACCTCCTGGTCTCGCAGCCGGATAGCGGCGAGCAGGCGCTGGAGATCGCCGAGGTTCTGGTGCGGTCGGGAGCGATCGACGTCATCGTCATCGACTCGGTTGCCGCGCTGGTGCCGCGGGCCGAGCTCGACGGCGAGATGGGCGATTCTCATATGGGATTACACGCACGCTTAATGTCCCAAGCGTTGCGTAAATTAACAGCCATTGTTTCCAAGTCTAAAACGTCACTGATTTTCATCAACCAGATTCGTGAAAAAATTGGTGTGATGTTCGGCAACCCCGAGACCACCACCGGCGGCCGGGCCCTGAAGTTCTACTCCTCGATCCGTATCGACATCCGCCGCACGAATCAGATCAAGGAAGGCGAAGAAGTGGTCGGCTCGCGCGTGAAAGTGAAAGTGGTCAAGAACAAGTGCGCCGCCCCGTTCCGCCACGCGGAGTTCGACGTAGGTTACGGCGAAGGAATCTCCAAGACCGGCGAGCTGATCGACATCGGAATCGAGAACAAGATCATCGACAAGTCCGGCTCCTGGTTCTCCTACGGCGATATGCGCCTCGGTCAGGGCCGCGAGAACGCCAAGGCCTTCATCAAAGAGAACCCCGATCTCTCCGGCGAGATCGAAGCCAAGGTCCGCCGCGCCCTCGGCATCGGCGTCCCCGAGCTGACGGTAATCGAAGGCGGCGAGCCGGCGGTCGCCGCAGCGGCTCCGTCGAAGCCGGCGCGGTTGGCGGCGAAGTAAAGCTTTCGCGGTCAATGATGTGGAAAGGCACAGCGCTCGCTGTGCCTTTCGTTGTTTTTACCAATCATGCGTCTCGACCAAGCGATCGCCGCCCGCTATCCCGATATCTCACGCCGCCACGCGCGCGAGCTGATTGCGGCGCGGCGTGTGCTCGTCAATGAACGGGCGGTGTCGATCGCCTCGCGCGACGTCGGTCCCGACGATCGGATTGCCGTCGTCGAGGACGTTCCCGAGATTGCCGTGATCCGTGAGGGCGACGACTGGATCGCGGTCGACAAGCCGGCCGGGATGCCTACCCAGCCGGCGCGCGATCGGGTGCAGCGATCACTCGAGGAGCTGCTACGGCTTCGATTCCGCGAAGTCTGGCTCATTCATCGCCTGGATACTCCGACGAGCGGAGTCGTTCTCTTTGCCAGAACCGCGGAGGCGGCAGCAAGGTTGGCGGCGTTATTCGCGAACGGCGAGATCCGGAAGACGTACCTGGCCATTCTCGAGGGGGAATTGCGCGAGGAACGCGTCGTCGAGACACCGGTACAGGGCAAGAGCGCGCGATCCACGTTTCGACCGCGATCCAGTGATGGGATCACGACATTGGTGGAAGTCATCATCGAGACCGGGCGAACGCATCAGATTCGCGTCCACGCGGCATCGATCGGTCATCCGGTCGCTGGCGACCGGCGCTACGGTTCCGGCGCGCGTGCGAAACGGCTCATGCTTCATGCCTGGAAACTGGAGCACGCCGGTTTCGGCGTGCTCGAAGCGCCGCCCCCTACTTCTTTTTCTTCCGCGCCACCCATCCTTCGATGACTCGCTGCGGCGTGCGGCTCATCGCCAGCGCGCCGGGAGGAACATCTTTCGTGATGGTCGAGCCCGCGCCGACATATGCGCCTTTGCCGACCCGGACCGGAGCGACCAGTTGGGTATCCGAGCCGATGAACGCGCCATCCTCGATGATCGTCCTGTGCTTGTTCACGCCGTCGTAGTTGCAGGTGATCGTCCCGGCACCGATGTTCGCGTCCGCTCCAACCTCGGCGTCGCCGATGTACGAAAGATGCGATGCTTTCGCTCCGTCACCGAACACCGCCTTTTTTGTCTCGACGAAATTGCCGACCTTCACGTGACGGCCGAGCCGCGAACCCGGACGAAGATGGGCATAGGGGCCAACCGTCGCCTCATTCGCGATGACCGCATCCTCGGCCACGGTTCCGGTCTTCAGATGAACGTCATCCCCAACCTGGACGTCGACGAGATGGACTCCCGGTTCGATCACACAGCGTGAGCCGATCGTCGTCTTCCCCTCGATCGTCACGAACGGGTAGACGACGGTGTCATTGCCGATGGTCACGGTCGAATCGATCACGACCGTCGCCGGGTTGCGGAAGGTGACGCCATCGTTCATCAACGCCGCGACCACCCGGCGCTGGATCTCTCCTTCGACAGAAGCCAGATCGGCGCGCGAGTTCACCCCAAGCGCCTCGATCGGATCGCCGGCGACGACGGCACCAACGCGTTTCCCAGCGCCGCGCAGCACGCCGAGCAGGTCCGTCAGGTAGTACTCCCCCTGCGCATTGCTCGTCGAGAGGTTGCGAAGGTTATCGATCAGGTACCGGCCGTCGAAGACATAGATGCCGGCGTTGACCTCGTTGATGCGCTTTTCATCATCGGACGCATCCTTGGCCTCGACGATACGGGCCACGGCGCCGCCGGAGTCGCGCACGATGCGGCCATACATCGCCGGGTCGTCGAGTTTCATCGTCAGAAGCGTGAGCGCGTTCTGCGACTGCTCGTGCTCATCGAGCAGCCGCCGCAACGTTTCGGGGCGTGTAAGAGGTACGTCTCCCGAAAGGATCAGGACATGCCGTGCGCCGTCGAGCAGCGGAACGGCCTGCAGAACGGCGTGGCCGGTTCCTTTTTGCTCTTCCTGCACCGCATAGCGGGCGCGGCCGCCGACGGCTTGTTGCACTGCCTCGCGCTGGTGGCCGACGACCATGATCGGCGGACGCGTGCCGATCTCCGCGGCAAGATCGAGGACGTAGTCGATGATCGGCCGGCCGGCAGCAGTGTGAAGAATCTTGATCGTCGCCGACTTCATGCGCGTGCCCTGACCGGCAGCCATGATGATCACGTCGAGGTTTTCGGGCGATGCGTTCAATGCAGTCATGCCTCCGTCCGCCTCATCCTTTCAAGGGTCCGGCCATAGCGGTCATACAGCCGGAAGATCGTGTCCGCGAGAGCCACGGAATTGTGGCGGACGTAGTTTTCCTCCTCGATGATGTCGCCGAAAAACGGCGTCACGCCGAGCTCGCGGATGGCGTTTACGTCGAACTGCACCGGATGCTGCTTCTGCGAGGCGTAGGCGTCGAGAATCGCCTCCGAGGGACGGCCGCCGTTGAGGACCATCACATCGACCACGAGACCGGCGTGCTCGATGATCGCCGCCAGGTGCTCCTCGGCGGTGTAGCCGTCGCTCTCTCCCGGCTGGGTCATGACGTTGCAGATGTAAACCCGCAACGCCCTTGCCTGACGCAACGCCTCGGCGATCGGTTTGATCAACAGGTTAGGGAGCACGGAGGTATAGAGCGAGCCCGGACCGATCAGCACCAGGTCGGCCGCGTTGAGCGCCGCCAGCGCGCGCTCGGTCGGCTGCGCGTCCGCGGGATCGATGCTGAGATGAACGATCCTCGCGTGCCGAGGCGGGGCGGCGGTTTTCTGGCCGAGGTACGAGCCGCTGATCGCAACCTCGCCGAGGAGCGCCGAACCATCGGCAAGCATCGCCCGCAGACGGACGTCGGCAAGTGTCGACGGATAGATCTCACCGGCGATATTGAGGACTTCCGATGCCGTGAGGATAGCCTGGTCGAAGCTGCCGGTGATGTCGGTCAGGGCGGCCAGCAGGAGATTGCCGAGCGAGTGTCCGCCCAGCGATGATTCGGCGTTTTCGAAGCGATAACTGAAGAGGCGCGAAAGAAGGTGCTCTTCCTCGGCAAGCGCAACGATGCAGTTGCGAACATCGCCCGGCGGCAACATGCCGAACTCTTTCCGCAAGGCGCCGGAGCTGCCGCCTTCGTCCGTCACGGTTACGATCGCGCCGAGGCGGGCAACCGACCACGGACCGTCCGCGTCGACATACCGCTTCAAACCGCGCAGCAGTGTCGAGAGGCCGGTGCCCCCGCCGATGGCGACGATGTTGAGGCCGTGATGGCGCATCGCGCGGGATTGTAACTGCCGCAGCCGCTACTCGTGGGCCCGCAGAAACGTTTCCGGCTTGCTGAACGTCTTCGCCATCCCCAGTCCGCGGCGGACGTTGTTCAGCGAGACCTTGCCGGTGGCCAACGCCGCGCCAAGTTGCACGTACGTCTTCCACTTTCCGCGGTAGCGGTAGCGGACGTCGAGGGCGTGGCGCCAGAGGCGCGAATACTCTTCGTAGAAGTCGTCGAGCGACAGCGTCGTCGGAAGGACGGCATGGACGATGTCGTACATCTCCCAATCGTGCGTCGTCACGCGCTCTTTGGCCGTGTCCCACAAATCGGTACCGGGAAGCGGCGTGAGAACCGAGAAGCCGCTGTTGTAGGCACCGGTGTGATCGATCCAGTCGCGCAGGCGTTTGAAATCGTCGCGGGTCCAGGCCGGGTCGACGATGAAGTTGGGCGTGAATCCGACGCCGAGATCCTGAAGGATCTTGATCGCTTTGACGTTGTTGTCCGCGGTGTTCTTCTTGTTGACCGCCTTCAGACCTTCATCGGTGACCGACTCCAGCCCGAGGAAGATCGCCAGCTTGCCGCAGTCCTTCCACATCTCGATGAGGTGAGGGAACTTGCAGATGATGTCGGTCCGCGTCTGGACGGTGAAAAACTTCTTGATGCCGGCGGCCTTGATCTGCCTGGCCATCTGTTCGCCGCGTCTGACGTTCATCCAGAAGATGTCGTCGGTGATGAAGATGGCCTCGGCCTTGATCGCCTGCAGCTCGCGAACGACGCGTTCGGGAGATTTCTCCCGGAAGGTCGACTCGTGGAACTTCCAGACCGAGCAGAAGTTGCACTTGAAGGGACAGCCGCGCGCGGTCTCCATCAAGGCCAGCGGCTTGTGGAAGTTGATGTAGTAGTGATCGGCGTAGTGTTCGATGAGATGCCGCGCCGGCAACGGATAGTCGTCGAGATTCTTGCGCGTCGGCGCGTGCCCGGTGCTGATCCAGCGGCCATCCCGATGGAGCATCAGGCCGGGAATGGTGGCCAGATCGTGTCCGCGCTGGATGGCGTCGACCATCGGCGGCATCACTTCCTCGCCGTCGCCGACCGCTACCGCGTCGATCACCTCGTGGTGGAACCAGTTCGGATCGCGCGAGGCGTCGTGGCCGCCGACGACGACGAAGACGCCGGGGTTCTCCCGTTTGATGCGCTGCGCGAGGCGGACCGTGCGGTTGCGCTCGGTCGTGAAATTGCACTGCAAACCGACGACGTCCGGCGCGAAGCGCTTGCAGAGATCGAGGCCGTGCTCTTCGCCGTCGATACGGAGGTCGAACACCTTGCACTCGTGCCCTTCGGCTTCGAGGCACGCGGCGACGCAGATCGGGCCGAGAGGCTCCACGAAGGTGAGCATCTCCAGGCCGAGAATGCCACCGACAGGTGGTTTGACGAAAGCGATCTTCATTGTATGCAACCCGGTAAGAGGTTCGTGACCGCGCTTATTTCTTCTTCAGCTCCGTGAGCACCAGCTTGGCCACGGCTTTCAGTGTATCGAAAACACCGGTGCCGTTCATGGCCACCGCCTCGAAGGTCGGCTCGCCCTTGAAGTTGAGCTGGCGGTACATCTCGTCGGCGGGCAGCGCCGTGGGCAGATCGCGCTTGTTGAACTGCAGCACGTAGGGCACCGTCTTCAGCTCGTACCCCTGCTCTTTCAGATTCTTGTCGAGGTTCTGGAGCGACTCGTTGTTCGCCTCCATCCGCGCTTCCTGCGAATCGGCGACGAACACAACGCCGTCCACACCCTTCAGGATCAGCTTCCGCGATGCGTCGTAGAAGACCTGGCCGGGAACGGTGTAGAGATGGAAACGGGTCTTGAATCCGCGAACCGTGCCGAGGTCGAGCGGCAGAAAGTCGAAGAACAGGGTGCGGTCCGTCTCCGTGGCCAGCGAGATCAGCTTTCCCTTCGCCTGCGGGTTCGTCTTGTCGTAGATCCACTGCAGATTAGTCGTCTTCCCGCACAGGCCGGGCCCGTAGTAGACGATTTTGCAGTTGATCTCGCGCGCTGCGTAGTTGATGAACGTCATGCGGAACTATTCGCTGAAGAGACTGTCGATATCCTCGTCGGTGATCTCGGCGAAAGGCGAGTCGAAGCGGCTGGAAAGACTACCGCGCTCCTCCTCGGATTTCCGCAGCAGGACCTCGAACGTCTTTTCCAGCTCCGCGGATGCCTTCTTCACACGCAGCCGCACCAGCCCGAGAGACGAGCGGTCGTCGAAGATCACCACCAGGATCACGCGCTGGGCAACGAGGGAAATGTGAATGTTGTCCCGCTCCCCTTCATGGAAGAGGATCGAGAACTCCTTCTCGCCGATGAGTTTCGCCAGACCATCGGTGGCGGCGACATTGCCGGCCGTCAGCGAGGCGAGCGAGGTTGCATCCACGCCGCGCATGTCGCCGTGAACGGCAATCTGCTGGCCGTTTTTGTCGACCAGAAAGACGATTTTGGAATTGGAGTCGACCTGCAGTCGCTGGAGCGTGTCCTTGATCTGCTGGTACTCCTCCTCGTACATCACGAGATCAGGAGTCGCCATCTTGTATTTTCACCAATAGTTTCGCGAAGAAGACTAGGACGGATGAATGTAGCACACGTCGGCCAGACTTCCCGAGCTACGTGATCTCGCGCCGCCCTTCCAGCGCCTTCGCCATCGTGACCTGATCGGCATACTCCAGGTCGCCGCCGACAGGCAAACCGAACGCAAGCCGCGTCGTTTTCACCTCGAGCGGCCGGAGTTGCTGCGCCAGGTAGAGAGCCGTCGCTTCCCCCTCCACATTCGGATTCGTGGCCACGATCACCTCGCGGACGCCTCCCGCCTGCACGCGCTTGATCAGCCCTCCGACGTCGATGTCATGAGGGCCGACTCCTTTCAGTGGTGAGAGCGCGCCGAGGAGGACGTGAAACAGGCCGCGGAAATCACGCGTCTGCTCGATGGTCGGGATATTGAACGCTTCTTCGACCACGCAGATCACGCTGGCATCGCGGCGCGGATCGGAGCAGATGGCGCACGGCTCGACGTCTGTCATGTTGTTGCAGATCGAGCAGCGGAAGATCTTCGACTTCACATCCACGATGGCGTTCGCCAGCGACTCCGCCTCGCTGGTCGTGCGTTTGAGGATGTGATACGCGATGCGGGAGGCTGACTTCCCCCCGACACCGGGCAGCTTGGTCAGCTCGTTGATGAGGTTGGCGAGAGGGGGAGCGGTCATTTGGGTTGCTGGGTTGCTGGGTTGCTGGTCGCCGCTACTTAGCAACCGAGCAACCTTGCAACCATCAAAACAGTCCCGGAATCTTCATCCCGCCGGTCATCGCGCCGACAGAGCTGGCCATCTCCTCATCGACCTTGCGCGAGGCTTCGTTCACGGCGGCAACGACCAGATCCTGCAGCATCTCGACGTCATTGGGATCGACGGCTTCCTTGTCGATAGTGATGGCCAGCAACTCCTTGGAGCCGTTCATCGCTGCCTTGACCATTCCGCCGCCGGCGCTTCCCTCGACGCGCAACGCCGTCATCCGCTGCTGCATCTGCTCCTGCATCTGCTGCACTTGCTTCATCAATTGCTTCGGATTCATGAGCTCTCCCTTTACCGCTTTCGTGACTCGACGAGGTCCGCGCCGAGATGCTTCTGGAATGCCTGGACGACAGGATCGTCGCGAAGAGGCGACGAGGCCTTCGCGGCCTGGGCCGCTGCCGAGGGCGAGTCGAGCTGGACGTCGATCGACATCGTTTCGCCGAAGACCTCCGCGGCGAGCTGCTCGAGCGTCTCGCGCGCGCCGCGGACCTGATCGGCGGTGAACGAATCGTTGAACGTGAGCAGGAGTTTGCTGCCGTCGCGCCGGCGCGATTTCGCGGCGCCGAGGTAGCCGCCGATGAGCGGCCGCGCCTTCTGCACGCGCTCGATGAAGGACTCGATGGTCGCGGGTGACGCGGTCTCGAGGTCTCGAGGTTGCGTTGACGCGGTCTCGGGGTCTCGCGGTTGCGCGGTCTCGCGGTGTGTAGCTGGCAGCGCCGCTTTGGGCTCGGATACCGCGCGACCGCGAGACTGCGAGACCGCGCTACCTCCCGAAGCCAGCGCCTCTTCGACGGCGCGTAACCGCGGGAACGTTGCCGCCTTCAGTAGCGCGATCTCGACCGCCAGCCGCTGATGCTCCGCGCGGTTGACCGTCTCGTCGTCGCGGAGCAGGAGATTGGCAATCCGCAGCAGCTCGGAGTACGAGAACATCTCCGCTGCCGTGCGGATGGCCGGCATGTCCTCGGGCGCGACAGCGAGCATCGACTCGTTGGCGCGTCCGGTGACGAGCAGCAGATTGCGGAAAAAGCTCAGCAGATCGCGATACAGCATCTTGAAGTCGCGTCCGCTCTCGGATGCCTCATCCAGCGCTTCGAGAATGCCGCCGTGATCGCCTTCGGCGATGAGACCGGCGATGCGCGCGAAGAAGGTCGAGTCGGAAAGCCCAAGGACCGTGGCAACATCAGCCGCCGTGATCGAACGGCCGCCGAAGGCAATCACCTGGTCGAGAAGGGAGAGAGCGTCGCGCACGCTTCCTTCGCCGCGGCGGGCGATGATCTCGATCGCGCCGCGGTCCGCCTCGATCCCCTCGGATTCGCAGATTCTCCGCACGCGCTCCTTCAACTCGTCGAGGGTGATCTTGCGCAGCATCTCTTTCTGGACGCGCGAGATGATCGTCTGCGGAACCTTGTTGATCTCCGTCGTCGCGAACATGAAAACCACGTGCGGCGGCGGCTCTTCGAGGAGTTTCAACAGCGCGTTCCACGCGCCGGTCGAGAGCATGTGCGCTTCGTCGATGATGAAGATGCGGTTCCGGTCGCGGGCCGGCTGGAATTGCGTGATGTCGCGCAGCTCGCGGATGTTGTCAACGCCGGTGTAGGTGGCGGCGTCGATTTCGCGGACGTCGAGGTCGATGCCCTCGGTGATCTCGCGGCAGATCGTGCACTCGTTGCACGGCTCGGTCGTCGGACCTTTCACGCAGTTCAGCGCTTTGGCCAGGATTCGCGCCGCGGTGGTCTTGCCGACGCCGCGGACCCCGGCGAAGAGGTAGGCGTGATGGATGCGGTTGCCTTCGATCGCATTCTGGAGCGTTCGGACGACGGTGTCCTGGCCGATGACGTCGCTGAAGGATTGAGGCCGGTATTTGCGCGCCAGCGCTTGATAGGACATGTGGCGTGGAGTCTAGGAGGGTACGGCGGGGAAAACCAGTGCGCGTTTCACCGCACGCTGAGAAGAGCCCAGGCCGTACTGTGTCACACAGGGGAACACCTTATCGCTGCTTCCTTCCGGACCTGACGAGGTTCAGTGTGCCTGCTGCACAGGACCCGGGCTCATCCCAGCGGGCCGTGAAACGGGGCGGGATTGTAACCCGCACGGTGCCGGAACCGGGCGAATCCGGGAGAACTTCCACCTTGGCTATACTCGACAAGCCTTGCCAAGCCGGCTCCTGACCGTCTACCTCCTCGCGGTCATTCTCGTATCGGGAGTCTGGATCGGCACGCCCGCGCTCTTTCCGCTGACCTGGATCGCGGCTCTCGCGGTCGCAACTGCCGCGCAGGTGTTCACCTTCCGCCTGCCATCGCCCGCGGAAGGAGCCATTCGCGCGAATGTCCGCGACGCGTTTCTGGTGACCGTCGCTTCCGCTCCCGCGTTCGTCTACCTCATCGCCACGTGGCGGCAGGAGTTCCCGTACCTCGGCGACCAGTGGTTGCACAACGCCTGCGCGATCGAGGCGTATGCGTTCTGGTGGCCGTGGGGCTGGATTGCAGCGGTGATCGCGATGGTGCTCATCGTATGGCACGCACGGCGAAGCAACGAGCTCCCGATCGCGTTGATCGCGCTGGGTGTCGTAGCCGCGATCGGCGTGGCAATGCCGCAGCCACTCTCATTTGCGGGACGTTATCCGGGCACGTTGCACTTCTTCTCGGTTCCGCTCCGTGTCGTGATGCACGCTACGTCGCCGCTGAATGTCGAGCGGTTGCTGAACGCGCTGGCCATTCCAGCATGGTTGCTTTTGCTGCGGCCCCTCATCGTGCGAAGGCATGTCGACATCGCGGCGATGACGATCGCCGGGCTGCTTTTCTGGCAGAAGGACAACGTCTACTACTTCACGAGCGGCTATCTCGAGCCTTGGGCGATCGTGCTGCTGCTCACTGCCGCGGAGCACCTCATCCGTTTCGGCGAAGAAGGGGTCTGGCGGCCGCTACTTCTGCTCGGCGTGGCGGCAATGGTGAAAGAGCAGTTGATCCTCTCCGTGCTGATCGTGGCCGCCATCTACTTTCCCTTTCGCGGGAACCGTCGCACCCAACTCGAGCATCTTCTCGTTTCCGCCGTGGCTGTGACTCCATTCGTTCTCTTCTGGCGGGCGCGTGAGCTTTTCAAGACATGGGGGGTGGCGTCACCCGTCCCATCGGAGGCGCTCAGCGCCTCCCATTTCGCGCTCTTCAGGGATCGCATCACGTTGCAGTTTGGGATCGCCTTACCGCTCGTGATCGGCGCATTGGTTCTACTGCTGATCTTTGCCTCGAGACATCGCGCCTTTGCGGCGCTGCTATTGATTGGCGTCACCGACTTTACGGTCATGTACTTCGCAAAGATTCTGCAGCCGTGGCCGGGGTATCCGCGCTTGAATCTCATTCCACTGGCGATGGCGGCCTTGGCCTGGGGATTCTTCGCCGAGCTCCTCACGGAGAGCCGGCGTGAAGCGATACTCGTTGTGATCGTCACCTTCGTTCTCAATGCGGTCGGTCTCGGTCCGGCGATGACGGATGCGTTCCGGCCAACCTCCGCCCGCGGCTTCATCGAGCACTCCGACGCACCGCTCTTCTTTCCAATCCGCGAAGCACTGACCGCGGCCGAGGCGAGAGGTTTCATCGCTCCTGGAAGCCGCGTCGACATCTTCGCGAACGGTAAGCGCATCTTCGAGTTCTTCTGGGCAGGTCCACTCGAAGACCAGTACCCCGACCTCGCGGCCCGCTACCGCCTCCGCTCCGCGTCGTTCACCGGCACACCGTCGCGCTGCGGCTGCACCGATCCGTCAATCGCTCACCTAGCCGTTTTCATCCGCTTCACAAACCTCGGCGCGCACATCCCGCAGAGGACAGCGACCGAAGCGGAGGCAAACCAATGCGTCGCGGAGATCCTCCACACATGCGCTCGGACGATGCCGGTCACTAATGAAGGTGTGACCGTCGGCCTGTTTGGCTCGAAGTAGCTGGATCATGCTGCGTGGCTGAGGCCGAGCTCCTGAAAATAGTTCGTGGCGCGAGCGTGGAATGTTCGACAATGACCACAATCCTCGCGATCAAGAAGGAGCATCATGAATCAAAGGTCGTCGTGCATTCCTATCGTCATGAACGTGCTCATCAGCGCGTCCTTCGCAGCAACAGCGTTTGCCCAGGCCGCCTCGGCGGTCATCACCAAGAGCTTTTCCCCTGCCGTGGTCGCGCTCAACGGCATGTCCATTGGGACGATCACGGTGACGAATCCCAACGCTGTCCCGCTCACGAACGTTCAGTTCAACGACACGATGCCGGCGGGGATCGATCTCATCACCCAAACCGGCGGCACATGCAGCACACTCGCAACCGGGGGAGGCATCTTCTCCATCAATCCCGGCACGGACACCTTTTCCAGCACATCGAATGTGCTTGCGGCGGGCCAGTCGTGCACGATTACCGTCAGCGTGAAGGGTATAACCCTCGGCGCACACATCAACACGACGTCGCAAGTCACCTCCAGCGAGGCCGCACCCGGCGCCGCCGCGTCAGGAACGCTCACAGTGGTGAATGACCTACCCACATTGTCCGGCTGGATGTTGATGACCCTTGCCGCCGCATTGGCCGTAACGGCCGCGATCAGACTGCGAGCCTGGTCAGCCTGAATCGCGGTTACGGTTTCTGCACCACGCGCACAGTGACCGTGTCCGATCCCGTCACGCCGAGGGAGTTCGTCACCGCAAGCTTGATGACGTGATCGCCGGCGGCCAGGTGTGAGAGCTTGATCGGCGAGCCTTTGCCGAGGGAACGGCCGTTCGAGCTCCATCGAAGCTGCGATTCCTTGATGTGGTCATCCTGCAGGTCGAAGGCATCACCATCGAGGATGACGTCGTCACCCAACGTGTAGACGCCGTGGTTGGGAAGCTCTTCGATCATCACCTGCGGCGCTTTGGCGGGAACGCGAAACTCCGCGCTCTCTGCGGACACCGCGAGGATGCCGTCGCTCGCCCATACGCGAAGTTTCGCATGCGGACCGCCGGCCATCGTGGCGAAGTCGATCGTCAATTGCTTCTTCGTGAGGTCGCGGCGGAGCACTTCCCATTTGGAGCTCTTGTTCGTGACGTCCGCGTTGTAATCGACTTCATAGACCAACGCGGCGTTGTCCGCATCGTTTGCGTCCCACGTAATGGTGAGCTTCTTCTTCACGCGCCCTTTCGCTTCGGGCGCGACCTTCTTCACCACTGGCGCATGCGCGCTGACGGGCAGCTCGCGGAGAACGGTGTTGCCGTGAATGACCCGAAGCGCAGCGATTCCTTTCGGGAACGCGACCACGCCTTCGAACGCGCCCCAGGCGAGATGCTTCGGATGACGGCCCTTCGGCGCGACTGGATCGAACTCCGGCTGGATCACGCTCGAAGCGACGACCTTCCCATCAACGTCGACGGCAACGAGCTGGTACTCGCCGGTGGTGTTCGCAATCGCATCGCTGTCGTAGAACGTCCAGCACGGGTCGATCCTCACGTCGTTCCCGGACGTTGCCTTGCGATGGATCGTGCCGAAGCACTGCACGTAGCGTTGCGGCTTCTTCGCGTGGGTGATTTTCGGTTTGGGCGCGAGTTGATCGAAGAGATGGTCGTAGGCGTCCTGCGACGTCCAGAACTGCGCCTGCTTTCCACCCGAGCCCATGTACTCCGCGGAGTCGCCGAGAGCACCGCGCCCTCCGACCTCGTAGGGATGATGTTCGGCAGGGATCCTCGTCCCGCTGACGCCATCGAGCGGCACGCGTCCTGAGGCGCAGGCAGCCTCCGGCTCGATCTCATCGCCTTCGTCGCCGTTGTCGTTGACCGACAACGTTGTTCCGCGAAACTCGTCAGGCGCCGGGTTGACGTCGCATGCGAAGCTGCCGCCGTCGTACGTGTCGCCCAGACCATATGTGTGGCCGATCTCGTGCGCGACCGTGCCCGGTGCATCGTCGTCGCTAAGGACGCCGATGTTGGCGGGTTTTCCATACGTGAAACCCTGCAGCGTTCCATTCGGATAGACCTCCGGCCGCGCCTGAATGAACCCGAAGACCTGCGTGTAGCAGCCTTCTTCATCCGGATTGCCGGCGCACGATTCAGGGACCAGCTTCGAGAGCGCGCTCCAGAGTTGTTCCTGGCCGTCTTCGGTTTCGATGTCGAAGCGCGGATCGCTTGCATCGAACGGCTCGCGTGTGACCCAGATGACTTTGTCGGCGGCGAGGGGATAGGTCGAACGGATGTAGTCGGCGAACGTTTTCCAGCGCGAGTCGCTGACCGGCACGATCGTGCCGCCGTAGTTCGCGGTCACCGGCACCGCCAGAATGCGCATCGTGGCGCGCTCGACGAACGCGTAGGTCGTTCCGCGCGTGCTCCTGGTCGCTCCGTTGACCCGCACTTCGAACTCGTAGTTGCCGGCCGCCCAGTTACCGCACGCATCGCGAGTCGGACAAAGAAAATCGACGACGCGCGTCGGTGCCTGCTGTGCGATCGGCGGAATGGTCGCGACGAGATGTCCATCGCGCCGGATCGTGGCATTCGTTTTCGACTCGTCGATGGTCACCGCCTCCGCGAGAAATGCGCGGACCACGGCATCCTTCCCTGCGACGAATTTCAAGTTGCCGTTCTTCTGAATGCCAATGGCCTGGTTGATCTCGATCGTGTCGATCACGACGTTCGCAAGGAGCGACGGCGACACCAGCAGCAACGCACAGACGAAGCGCAACCGAACTGTAGGCACTGATTTACGGTAGCACGATCGTAACGTGATAAAGGACGGAAACGTGAGGAAGTCACGCGGAACCGCATCGCGCTGACAACTCCTGAAGAAGGCTTGGCCAACCAACGCGCCGGGCCGTGCCCGGTGGCGGAGAGAGTGGGATTCGAACCCACGGTACGCGTTAACGTACACACGCTTTCCAAGCGTGCGCCTTAAGCCACTCGGCCATCTCTCCGTTCAAAAAACTCGCGGTGTTCGCGAAGGTAACTTAGTACGGACTGTCGGCCGAGGCTAGGCCAACCAACGCCGGCCGCCGCGCGGCCTGGCGGAGAGGGGGGGATTCGAACCCCCGATACCCGTGAAGGTATAACGGTTTTCGAGACCGCCGCGTTCAACCACTCTGCCACCTCTCCGTATCCTGCGACCGCTTTCTCAACCCTTGAAAGAACTCCTGCAGAAGACGCTTCGACTCCTCGGCATCAATCCCGCTGACGACATCCAGCCGGTGGTTGAGCCTTGCATCCTGAACCAGATTTCCGAGCGTGCCGCAGAAACCCGCCTTCGGATCGAACGCTCCGAAGATCAGCTTCGCGACGCGGGCATTGACGAGCGCGCCGGCGCACATCGCGCACGGTTCGAGCGTCACCACCATCGTCGTTCCTTCCAGCCGCCAGTCGCCGATTGCCTCGGCGGCCTGCCGGATGGCGATCAGCTCGGCATGTCCGAGAGGATCGCCGGACTCGCGCCGGTTACGGCCGCGTCCGATGATCACGCCCTCGCTGTCGACGATCACGGCGCCGACCGGGATCTCTCCATCCGCGGCCGCTTCTTCCGCAAGCGCAAGGGCTTCTTTCATCCACCGCGCCTGATGTTCCATCGTTCAAAGATTACAACGGCGGGCTCTTTGCCCGCCGCCGGTTGTTCCTCTAGTTTGGTGCACCCACGAGGACTCGAACCTCGAACCTTCTGATCCGTAGTCAGATGCTCTATCCAATTAAGCTATGGGTGCGAGCAAGCGTCGTTAACCACCCGTGCCGGAATCACATTCCGAGGCGGGCCCGGCGCGGGGGCGCATTCTAAGTCCGCGCGCCGCGCGGAGGCAAGAAAGACCTTTACCTGCGCCGCTCTACTTGCGGTAGACTTTCGATTCTCATCATCACCGTTTCGCGCCTCCACGGTTGGCCACTGCCTACCCACCCTTCCCCAACCAACCGTGGAGGCGCGATGTTTACGGGGCCATGCCGCTCGACAAGAAATCGTTCTACGCGCGGACGATGCACACGCCGGACTCGCCGGAGCGCGCTGTTCAGCGTGAATCGCTCCGCGAGGTCTCGAAGCTTCTTCTTCCGCTTCATCGCGCTCTCATCGATGCCGCAAAGGAGGACTACGCGCTCGCCGTCGCGCCCGTCAAACCCGCGCAACTGCTTCAGCTCCTGACCGACGATCCCTTCTTCGAATGGCTCAAGCCTGCCACCGCGCTCATCGTCGACATCGACGAGATGGTGCGGACTGATTTCGAAGCCGCGGACGTCACCGCCATCGCCGACCGTATCGACCGCCTCTTCGGTGCGAAAGCCGAGGGCGCGTTCTCATCGCAATACATTCCGATGCTTCAGCGCAGCGTCGACATCGCCATCGGTCACGCCGCGCTTCGGAAGGCCGTCAGCCGGCTGCGCGGCTAAGGAAATACGCGCAGCCGGAAGGGTGAGTAGCTGCTAAAGTAACGTTTTTGTCACTCTTATACTTATGGACCTCTTCACGTTCGACGACGAATACGTCCGGCGTCTGCGGGAAGGCGACCGCTGGACTGAGGAACATTTTACCTCGTATTTCCAGCAGATTCTGCTGATCAAGCTCCGCAGGCGACTGCCGTCACTTGATGCCATCGATGACGTCCGGCAGACGACCTTTGTCCGCTTTTTTGCTAAGTTGCGTTCGGCGGATGGGGGCATCCGCGACGGCCGGAAGCTCGGTGCCTACGTCAACACGGTCTGCAACAACGTTCTCCTCGAGAGCTGGCGTCAAATCAACCGGACCGAGCCGCTGGCGGAAGAGCACCTCAACGTCACCACATCGGAGGACGTCGAAAGCGCGCTCCTCAGCAGCGAGGAGGGCGAACGCGTCCGCCGAGTGATCAACAAACTGCCAAAAAGGGATGCCGACATTTTGCGTGCGCTCTTCTTCCACGAGCGTAACCCCGAGGACGTCTGCCGCGAATTTCGAGTCGACCGTGGCTATCTGCGGGTACTGCTGCATCGAGCCAAGGAAAAGTTCCGAAACGCATGGCCTGGCAGCGATGTCGTGAGGATTCGGCCGGAGATCGACCCGCAGAGCTCGCAGGATCCGGGACCTGGCCAATGACCGAGAAGCCGACAGGCGAAGGCGGAACGACGACTGAGCGCTTGCTGCTTGATCAGATCTACCACCGCTTTCGCGAAACGCTGGTGAGCCGGAAATACTACGCAAAGCGCCTCACACGTCTTCAGCGGCAGAGCCGCACGATTGAGATCGTTCTGGCACTTGCCGCACCCGGCGCCGTTGGCGGTTGGGCCATCTGGCACACACCGGCCTGGGAAAAGGTCTGGTCGCTGGTCGCGGCCGCGGTGGTGATCGTTACGGTGGTAAAACCGCTGATGAACTGGCAGACGGAGATAGAGCGCCGGACCGGTCTCCTGATGGAGTTCACGGAGCTCTTTCTCGATCTGGAGCTTCTCGTGAATCAGATCGCGACCGAAAGAGGCGTCTCCCCGGAGACGACGAATAGGTACCGCGAGTGGTGCCTGCGGTACGTGAAGACCGCGAAAAACGAGGATCCGGTTCGCTCCACCAAGCTCCAACAGCGTTGCCGCGACGAGGCGGAGGGCGAGATCCCGAGAGGCAGACTGTGGGAGCCGTTGCCGGATGTGTAACGGATTCCTCGCAGCCGTCACTACCTGAATGAGAGACGAACTAATGGAACACAGCAAAGCAATTGACTCGATGGCCGCGGAACGTTACATCCTCGGCGAACTTAACATGGATGAGCGCGACGCCTTCGAGGAGCATTTCTTCGATTGCCCTGAGTGCGCCATGTCCGTGCGCGACGGCGCGAAAATCGAGGCCACCATACGTCTCGGCGTGCCGCATGGGGCGGCGCTACCCCGAAGCCGCATGAACTGGTGGGCGGCCGCGTGTGTGGTCCTAGCCGGCGGATTGGCATATCAACCGGTCGTGCAGCAGATCGCTGAGAACCGGAAACCCCATATCCAGACGACGCATGTTCTCTTGCCCCAGCCCATCAACGGCGACGTTCGGGGTGCTGAGGCAAAAGAAGTGGACGCTTCTACCGGAGAGCCAGTTCGCATCGACTTCCCGTTCATTTCCACCATTCCGGGTCCGTATCGCGGTCAAATACGCGACTCACGAGGGCGCCAGGTCGGAGACACGTTCGATGTTCCTCCACCTTCGCCCGACTCCGACCTCACTCTATTTGTAACCGAGGGGGTTCTCACTTCAGGAACCTACACGCTGGTCATCCGAGGGGCCGGCGGGCAGGAAGTCAGTACGTATCCTTTCAAGGTCCGACTCCGGTAACCAATGCAGCAGAGAGAAGAGAGGAGGCAGTCATGTCTTTCGCGTATAACGCAAGCGCCGTCGCGCTTGGAGGGCGTATCGTCCTTCCCGGTCCGGCAATCATTCAGAGTCAGGCATCTGTCGCCCTCGCACCGACTGGCGGTGTGGGTACGCAGACCATCAGCAACTTCAACTACAACGGGATCGTCACATTTGACGAAGCTTCCGCCTACGTGAGCGGCAGTCAGGACGACACCGACAACACGTTCAATACCCTATCGACAGTGACGATCAGAAACCTCAACGTCTTGAATGTTCTTCAGGTCGATCGTCTCGTGGGCAGCATCACCTCGCGCCACGACAGGGGAGCACCGGAAGGGGAGATCACCTTTCAGGGGACGTCTGTTGATAACCTCAGGATCGCCGGCCGTCTCATTGGCCCACGCTTCAATCAAAGTTTCTACACCCGGTACCCGACGCATCAGGCCATGGTCGCGGGTATGAACGAGAACGTCGCCAACTCTCAGTGCCCGGAAGTGAGGTCGTGGGTCGAGGAAGACGTAGCGAAGGAGCGGGCGAAGGCAGGGCCGAATTTTGACGAGGCAGCGTGCCGCGCCAGGTTGGGGTTGCTAAACGTGGCGGGTCTTGTCGCTGACCGATTCTGCCTGCCTCCCGGTGGCGGCGCACGCGACGATCAGGGCCTGGTCCACTGTTCGCTCGCAGACGACATCCCTGGCATTGAGGAGATGACCCCGGAAGACGAGGCGAGGATCCCACCGGCGGAATTGCGCCAGCGTCACCCTATCCGCCGCTACGGGTATGTCATCAAGGTGGCCGGATTCGGGACGATCAAGCTCGCTGAGATCGTGATCAAGCCCGGTGAACGGCGGCTCAATATGTTTCGCCTCGAGTTCGGTTGCCCGACTACCGGCGATATGACGGTGGCGTCAGTGGGGACGAATGGTACGGAGCTCATTCCGTAGTCTGTTGATCGTTGCGTTGCTCTTTCTTTCGGCGGCGGCTCCCCTGTCGCCGGAAGAGGCGGCCAGCCGCCATGCCAAAGAGCTGTGCGACGGTGGCGACTGGAAAACCGCGTATCCGTTCATCACCGCTTCCCTGCGGCGGTTTGCCGGCAGCGACAGCGATTCCGTCTGGAATCTGCGGCTGTTGCTTTCGCAGACACTTCTCGGCCAAAACAAGACCGGTGAGGCGGCGCAGTTGCTCGTGACCCCGCTTCCTCCACGCCTGAAGAAAACAGAGATCGGTGTCCGTTGGACGATGAACACGGCCGTCGCGGCGTATCGCCAAGGGAAATACGATGAAGCCGATTCGATCTTTGAACGCACCGAGATTCTCGCCCGCAACGCGCAGCCCCAACTCCTGGGTATCGTGCTGTTGTACCGCGCGAACCAGAAATTCGTACAGAAGCAAACGGACGTCGGTCTTCGCTACGCCAGAAACGCGGTTACCGAAAGCCACCGTCACCGCAATCCTCGCGTCGAGATGAAGGCGCTCGCCACGGTCGCGGCGCTTCTGACGCAGCAAGGACGTTACGCCGCTGCGATCAGAGCCGAGAAAGAAGTGATTACGTCCGCCCGTGTTCTCCGCGATGACTCAACCCTGCAAAAAACGGAAGGCAATCTTGGCTGGGCTTACGCAACGATTGGGGAATTCGATCTTGCCTATGACATCTTCACGCGCGTACTTGCGCTCTCTCGCAAGCTCGGCGCCGAGCGTGACTCGATCCCCTGGATGATCCAGTTTGCCGACGCCGCACGGCGAAGGGGAGACTACAGTAACGCGCTAAGAATGTACCTGAGAGGCGTTGCGCTCGCGCGCAAGAGCGAGCATCCCGATCTCGCCGAGTACCTCACGAGTTTCGGTGTGGCTCAACTAGAAACGGGAGACCTCAGCGGTGCACGTGCTTCGGCGAAAGAAGCGTTAGTTGTGAGCGGTGAGCATGAAGAGCAGGCGCTGCGTGCTGCCCTGCTCGATGCGCGCGTGGACGCAGCCACCGGCGAGCTCGACGCCGCGATCGTCAAGTGCCGCCGGATCATTGGCGCCAAGCCATCGAGGTCGCTACGTTGGGAGGCACAAGGAAGGCTGTCACAGTTTTATGTCGTTGCGAAGCGGCCTGATGCTGCGGAAAAGGAATTTCGACGAGCGATCGACACCGTCGACGAGGCTCGGAAGTCGATCGAGACTGAAGAGCTGCGGTTACCGTTTGGCGCAGTTGTGCGGGAGGTCAACGACGCATATGTCGACTTCATGGTGAGCAATCGCCCTCCCGAGGAATCGCTCCTGGCAGCGGAGCGCGGCAGGGCGCAGACGCTGGAAGAGGCACTCCAGCGCAGTGATCGGCGCGAAACTGTAGATTTTCGGCGTATCGCGCACGACCGTAATTCCGTCGTTCTCGCGTATTGGCTCGCAAACCCTCGCTCCTTTGTCTGGGTTGTAACCGGCTCATCTGTCGAGGTCATCGTGCTGCCTCGAGCGCGCGTAATCGAACAGCAGATCGATGCGTATGCACGTCAACTTGCGACGCTCAACACCTCGGAAGCCACGCTGCGCAAAGGAGGCACCGAGCTGTTTGCGATGCTGGTCGGCCCAGCGGTACCCAACATAGGAGAATCATCGCGCGTCATCATCGTCCCCGACGGGCGGCTGAACGCTTTCAACGTGGAGACACTCGTGGTCCCGAAGACGCTCCGCTACTGGATCGAGGACGTAACGATTACCACGACGGCATCGCTGGAGTTGCTTGATCGCGCCTTGCCGGCACGCGCGCCCTCGTCGATGTTGCTGGTCGGCGATCCGCTGTCTCCTGATCCGGAGTTCCCTCGCTTGAAGAATGGCGCTGCTGAGATTCGTTTGGTGGCTACGCACTTCAAGACACACACGATCCTAGAAGGAGCGCACGCTACCCCCACGGCCTATGAAGAGGCGGGTGCGGAGAGCTTCGGCTACATCCACTTCGTCGCCCACGGCGTGGCTACCCGGCAGGTGCCTCTCGACTCAGCCGTAGTTCTCGCTCGTGACGCCGATGACTTCAAGCTCTACGCGCGTGACATCATCAAACAGTCGCTCCGCGCGAGGCTCGTAACGATCTCGAGCTGTCATGGCGCCGGGACGCGTTCGTACACAGGCGAGGGACTGGTCGGTCTGGCATGGGCATTCCTGCACGCCGGCGCGCAACAGGTCATCGCAGCGCTTTGGGAGGTTGACGAAGCGACAACGCCGCAACTCATGGATGACCTTTACTCAGGCATTCAGCAGGGCCGTGATCCCGCCAGCGCGCTACGCGCCGCGAAGCTGCGCCTGGTCCATTCGCCTAGCCTGCACCGGCGGCCGTACTACTGGGCTCCTTTCGTCCTTTACTCCGGCTCGTAGTGGCGTAGTAGGATTCGCGCCCGAGACCACGAAGGAGGATGCTCTTGAATAACGTCATCTATGCGCTGCTCGCCGTCGCCGTCACCGCATGCTCGCCCTCGAGCAACGCGAACAGCGGGACGGCAGCCACGCAAACCGACACCATGACCACCAGCAGTGCAACCGCGACCGAGGCAACCGTACCGCCCCCGGCCGCGCCGACGAAGGCAGCAGAGGAGAAAAAGCCGATGAGCCAGTATGAGAACAAGGTAGCCGAGCTGCACACCAGCGCCGGCGAGATCGACATCCGATTCTTCCCCGACGTCGCCCCGAACCACGTGAAGAACTTCATCGACCTCGCCGAGAAAGGCTTCTACAACGGCACGAAGTTCCATCGTGTCATTCCCGGCTTCATGATCCAGGGCGGCGACCCGAACACGGTCAACAGCTCGCCGTCGACGTGGGGTACGGGCGGCTCCGGCAAGAACATCGACGCCGAGTTCAACTCCGTCTCGCACAAGCGCGGTATCGTCTCGATGGCACGCTCGAGCTCTCCGAACAGCGCCTCGTCTCAATTCTTCATCGTCACGAGCGATTCGACGTTCCTCGACAACCAGTACACCGTCTTCGGGCAGGTCACGAAGGGGATGGACGTTGCCGACAAGATCGTCAGCGCGCCGAGAGGCGAGCAGGACCGGCCGAACAACCCGACTTCGATCGACAAAATCGTGATCCGCGACGCCAAGCCCGATGAGCGGGGACCGGCGCCGAAATAAGATTCCGCCCGTCCGGACCGTGCGCAGACTGCGTGGGACCTGCTGGTGTCACGCAGTCTGCAAGGGACGTCCGGAGACATGACGGAAACCGCTGAACTTCCGGTGGAGGTAACCGCCGCGCTGCAGTCGTGGCTCGGCGACGGATGGGCGGCCGCGCGGCTTCCCGGCGACGCCTCGGTTCGGGTCTATTACCGGATCACGGCGGACGACGGGAACAGGCTCATGCTGACCTGGTACCCGGACGAGGTGCGGCACGATCTGCCCCGCGTTCTGTCCGCGTACCGCGCGGCATCGAAGCACGCCTACCTGCCGAAGTTGATCGAGTATGGCGACGCGGCCATGCTGCAGCAGGACGTCGGCGATCAGACGCTCTTCGACCTCCTCCATCGCGACCGCGAGGAAGGAGTTCGCTGGTACCGGAAGGCGGTCACGCTCCTCGCCTACTTCCAGAAGGCCGGCGCGGTAGACATCAACCCGCCGTTCACGGGCGACTTCTTTTTCAACGAGCTGGAGATGTCGCGCGAGTTCTACGTTCAGAAACTCATGGGCGTGTCCGCCACGGCCGCCGACGATCTGAAACCGTTGCTCAGAAAACTCGCTGATAATATCTCGCGGCACCCTTACGTTTTATGTCACCGCGATTATCATGGCCAGAATATTCATATCTTTAACGACAAGCTTTATCTGATTGACTATCAGGATCTCAGAATGGGTCCTGACACCTACGACATCGCCTCACTCCTTCGTGATCGCGGCGTGGCCCGCATCCTGGGTGAAGCGGCGGAACTGGAGCTGGTCGACTACTATGCGGAGTGGCGGGTCCACGGCTTGCCCGCCCGCAGCGCGCTGCCACACGGCGAACGGCGGTCGATGCGCCGCCGCTATTTCGAGACATTGCTTCAGCGCTCCATCAAGATTCTCGGTACGTTCTCAAAGCAGCCGCTCACGCGCGGCCGCATGTGGTATCTCGACTTCATCCCGCCGACGCTGGAAAGCGTTCGTCGCTGCATCGCCGAGCTGCCCGAATATGGCTCGCTGTCCGACCTGCTGCCGATGGACTTCTCCCTGGCAACGGCGCGTGAGAGGTCGGAAAGGATTCATCATGACGCAACACAAGATCACGCTTCTCCCCGGTGACGGGATCGGTCCCGAGGTTACGGCCTCGGTGGTCTCGATCATCGAGTGCGCGGGGGTCGACGTCGAGTGGGAGAAGTTCTTCGTCGGTGCCGAGGCCATCGCACGATCCGGTGATCCGCTGCCGGGCGAGGTGATCGAATCGATCCTGCGCAACAAAATTGCGCTGAAAGGACCGGTCACGACGCCGATCGGCACCGGGTTCTCTTCCATCAACGTCCGGCTACGCAAGACCCTCGACCTCTACGCCAACCTGCGGCCAGTCAAGTCGATGCCGAACATCATCACGCGCTTCGAGAACGTCGACATCATCGTCGTCCGGGAGAACACCGAAGACCTCTACAGCGGCCTCGAGCACGAGGTCGTGCCGGGCGTCGTCGAATCACTGAAGATCATCACGGAGAAAGCGTCGACGCGCATCGCCCGCTTCGCCTTCGAATACGCGCGCACGCACGGACGCAAGCGGGTCACCGCGGTCCACAAGGCCAACATCATGAAGTTGTCCGACGGCCTGTTCCTGCAGTGCTTCCGCAACGTCTCGAAGGAGTATCCGAACATCATTGCGGACGACAAGATCGTCGACAACCTCTGCATGCAGCTCGTCACCGATCCGACGCAGTTCGACATCCTGCTGCTGGAAAACCTCTACGGCGACATCGTCTCCGACCTCGCGGCGGGGCTCGTGGGCGGACTGGGCGTCGTCGCCGGGGCCAACATCGGCGAAAGCGGCGCGGTCTTCGAGGCGGTGCACGGTAGCGCGCCCGATATCGCCGGCCAGAACAAGGCCAATCCTCTCGCGATGCTGAAGTCCGCGGTGCTGATGCTTCACCACCTCGGCGAGATGGGGCCGGCGCAACGGATCGACGATGCCATCATGAGAGTGCTCGATTCCGGCCCCGAGCACCGTACGCGCGACATCGGCGGCACAGGAACGACAGCCGACTTCACCACCGCGATGTGCGAGACGCTTCGAAAAGGGACCAGGGCGGGGGATTGATGCTCGGGGTTGCGAGGTCGCGAGGTTACGGGGTTTCGCGGCCGGTATGCCACGATTTCGTCTGAACTGCGAGACCTCGAAACCCCGAGACCGCGATACCCAGGAACCTTCATGTCCGACTTCGTCACCCATTTCCGTGCCGGCCTGGATCACTTCAATGCCGGCGAGTTCTGGGATGCCCATGAATCGTGGGAGACGATCTGGCTGGAGGCGGAGTCGGATGTTCATCTCTTCCTGCAGGGACTCATCCAGCTCGCGGCGGCCTATCACCACGTCAAGCGAGGGACGTATTCGGGCGGATTGCGTCTTTTCGATGCCGCCCTGGAGAAGCTGGCGCACTTTCCGAAGAGCTGGTGCGGCATCGATCGAACCTCGGTCGAGGAGGCGGCAAGGCGTCATCGCCAATGGGTTGCGGCGCTTCTTGCACGCGGCGGAGGGGAGGAGCGACTTGATGCCAACGACTTTCCGAAGATTGCTACCGATGAGTCGCCGATTCCTCCATTTGAACACTGGTGAACGAGCGTCCGATCTCATACAATCGGCGCATCCCCAACATCCCAACGCCACAATGTGAGCCGAGGATCCAAATGCAGGAAATCGATCAACGGGACCGTGAGCTGCTGGGTACCCTGCAAAGTGAGATTCCGCTGGTTTCGACACCGTTCGCCCTGATCGGACAGGCGATCGACATGTCGGAGAAAGAAGTCATCAAGCGCATCGAGCGCCTGAAACGCGAGGGCCTGCTGCGGCACCTCGCGGCGCAGTTCGATGCGCGTGCGCTCGGGTACCGATCGTGTCTCGTGGCGGCCAAAGTCGATCCCGAACGGATCGACGAGGCGGCGGTGGCAATCAACGCGCACCCCGGAGTGACGCAGAATTACCGGCGAAACAACGACTTCAATCTGTGGTTCACCATCGCCGTCTCGCCCGGATCCCGCCTTGGCCTCGACAAGACAGTCGAGATCCTCGGCGACGAGGCCGGCTGCGAGACCGTTCGGGCATTGCCAACTCTCCGGCAATTCAAAGGGAGCAACGACTCGGATGAGTCACACGGTGACGGCCAGTTCGCGCCGCTGACACCGCTGGAGATCGAATCCGTCCGCCTTCTGCAACGCGATCTTCCGCTCCAGCCGCGGCCCTTCGAGGCGATGGCAAGGACCAACGGCGTCGCCGCGGACGAATTGCTCGCTTCGGCGAAATCGCTGCTGAAACGCGGATACATCCGCCGCTACGGCGCGGTGGTCCAGCCGCGTAAGACCGGCTTCGCCGCGAGCGCCATGGGCGTGTGGGTCGTTCCTGCCGACGGAGTCGAAAGTGTCGGCGTGAAGATGTCGCAGAACAAGGCGGTCTCGCACTGCTACCTCCGCCCGGTTTACGACGACTGGCCGTACAACCTCTACACGATCGTGCATGGACGCTCGGTCGACGAGTGCGAGTCGATCATCGCCGACATCGCCATCGATACCGGCATCGATGAGAAGCAGGCGCTCTATCCAACGCGCGAGTACAAGAAGGCGCGCATCAACCTCTTCTCCCCGGAAGCCGAGGAGTGGGAAGCCGCGCACGGCGCCCGCGATGCCGCGAGCGCCGCGTCGTAGCAGCTATTTGATGTTCTCGGGGAAGGTGCTGATGCGGCTGTTGGCGCGCAGCTCGTTCGTAAGCCGGGTGACCGAGGCCATGACGTCCGGCGCCTTCTGCGTGAGCAGGTACTCGCGGATGGTCGACTGAACGTTTTCGAACGGCTCCGTACCGGCCGGCTCACGCCCTTCGATCAGGATGAGGTGATAGCCGAACTTCGTGTGGACGATTCCGCTGAGCGTTCCCGGCTTCATGGCAAAGGCTGCCTTTTCGAAATCGGGATCGGTCTGACCTTTGACGATCCACCCCAGATCGCCGCCGCTCTCGCGTGAGCCATCCTCGGAATACTTCTTCGCCGCTTCCTCGAAGTGCAGGATGCGGAAGTGCGCCAGCGTCTCCTGGCTGGTCGTCCCCTGCGCGCTCAGGGCGTCGGCGGCCCGGATCTCGCTGGCGGCCTTCTCGATACGCGCCAACGCCTCTTCCTTGGTCTTCTGCCCAGGGCCGCTGGCGATGTCGGTGATGACGATATGGCGGACGTGAACCTTCTCCGGTGTGGCGAAGTCGTCGGGGTGGTCGTTGTAGTAGGCCCTGGCCTCGGCGTCGGTCACGATCGGTGTGGCCACCACGTCGCGCACGTAGCGGTCGAACAAGGTCGATTCGCGCGCTGCCTCGACGGCCGCGACTACGTCCGGCCGTCTATCAAAGCCAGACTTGTAGGCCTCCTGAATGAGAAGACGCTTGCGGATGTAGTTCTCGAGGAACGCTCCCTTTCCGCCGTTGTCGTCGTACTGCTTGCGCATCTGGGCGTTGAGGTTGTTGTACAGCCGGTTGAGTTTCTCGACGGTGATTGTCTCACCGTTGACGACGGCCACCGCTTTCTGCGCGTCCGTGGCCGTGGCCGCGGACTGCCCGGGAGCCATTTGCGATGACGCCGGCGGCTGCGCCGGCGTGCCCTGCTGCGCGAAAACCGGTAGCGCAAGCGCGAACAGGGGGATGAGTATGCGTTTGATCAATTCAGGATCCTCCAAACAGGTATCAGACGACTCGCTGACCAACAGGGTTACCGGAGGGGAGCATTCCGGTGGGGCGTCAGGAACGTAATGGCCTGATTTTGAGCGTGAGCCAGACGCCGGCCACGAAGAGGAAATCAGCAAACGTCAGCGCAAGGATATCGAGGCTAAAATGTTCACAGATCGCGGGCAGCTCGCCTCGAAAGGTAGCGTATTTCAACTGCATCGCCTTTGCTCCGGGAATGTCGGGCCGCCCGGTTTCGCTCCGGAGCCAGTCGCGAACGCGAGCGATCGCGCGATTCGGATCCCCATCGTGGTGAACGATGTCCTGCCCAGCGATGTCGGAGACGTAGGTTTGAAAACGGAACCGGTCGCGGTCGAAAATCAGAAAGCTCTTTTGCTCGTAACCACTGCCGTAGGCACGGCATCCGAGGTCGATTCCAAGCTCGAGTGGCATATTGAAGCGCGGCAAAGCGCTCGTTCGATCGACCTCCGTGCGTGAGAGATCATGGACCGAGTAGCGACAATCGCCGATGATCTCGAGGATCTTGTGCAAACGCACCTCACTTGAATTCAACCGTGAGCGTGCGCACGTCGCACGGAAGCCGCAAGCGAGAATCGTGAAGACGATGGCCTCGAAGAGCGGCGTGTATTCATCGTCGAACGGACAGTTGATGAAGACGTTCCTCTCGTACTCGGGGTCACGTCGGCGGAGCACTTCCGGTCCTACTTTCGCAGCGCGCGAACTGCCTCGACCGCGTCGATGATTCGATCGATCCCCAATGTGCTCTTTTCGCGCGGAAAGAGGATGTCGGGGCCGTCGAGAATCGAAACCATGTGAGGAACTTTCGCGATCGCGGCTCGAACGGCCTTCGTGTCCGGAATCTCAGAAAACATGAACCGCTTTCCGAGGCCAAGAGACTTGAGTGCGTCGCGCATTTCGCGTGTAGCACGAACGCCGCTCCGGATCTGTTTCAGGCGGATCGTTTTTCTCCTCGACGTGCCTCGCATCGGCAAATGATAACAGGCCGCTCATGCTCTGATTCCAGGTTCTACGGATCGTAGAGTGTCAAGCGAAATCTTCGCTTTTCCGCAGGCTCTTCGCTGCGCCTCTGCGGAAAAGATGTGGAGCGATTGTGAAGTGACTGCGGGCATCCGATCATGAAGCGGAACGGGGCCTAGACTCCGCCTCCTTCAACCCAATGTCCGTAGCGCAACTTGACGTCGCACTCGACCGGCCGATGCCGCAGTCTCCGGATGCGGAGCGCGCGGTGCTCGGATCGATCCTGATCAACAACCACGCCTTCTACCGCGTGGTGGGAACGATCAACACCGAGGACTTTTTCCGCGATGCGCATCGGACGATCTTCGCCACGATGCGGCGGCTGGCAGAGCAGAGCAAAGAGATCGATCCGCTCACGGTCCGCGAGGAGCTGGCCAAGAATGCCCAGCTCGAGCAGGTCGGCGGATCGGCGTACGTGGCCTCGCTCGTCGACGGCATCCCGGACATCGCCAACGTCGAGCGCTACGCGCGCATCGTCAAGGAGAAGTCGACGCTGCGCCGGCTGATCGTCATGGGCAACTCGGTGATGCGCGCCGCGCTCGACGCGCCGAGCGAGCCGTCCGACGTGCTCAGCATCGCCGAGAAGTCGATCTATGAGATCGCCGAGGGATCGATCGAGAAGGGGTTCGTCGCCCTCGATCGCATCACCCGCTCGAACATGACCGCGATCGAGCAACTGCAGCACGCCGGAAAACTCATCACCGGCATCCCCACGGGCTACGACAGGTTCAACGAATTCACGTCCGGATTCCAGGCGCAGGACCTGATCATCATCGCGGCGAGACCCTCGATGGGGAAGACCTCGTTCATGATGAACATCGCCGAATCCATCGCCATCCCCGACCGCTCGGGCGAGCCGCGGTCGCCGGCCCAGCGCCTCTACTCGGTCGGTGTCTTCTCGCTCGAAATGTCGAAGGAGCAGATAGGACTTCGCATCCTCTCCTCCGAATCAGGCGTATCGAACCACCTGATCCGCGCGGGGATGCTCAGTGAGCGGAACTGGCGCGATCTGGCCGAAGCCTCGGCCAGGCTGGCCAAGGCAAAGATCTTCGTCGATGACACCCCAGGCATCGACATCATGGAGATGCGGGCAAAGGCGCGGCGCCTGAAGATGGAGGCCGGCCTCGACATGATCATGGTCGACTACCTACAGCTCATGTCGGTCAAGGGGAAGACCGAGTCGCGCAACCAGGAAATCTCGCAGATCTCGCGCGGCCTGAAAGCGATCGCCAAGGAGTTGAACCTTCCGCTGGTCTCGCTCTCGCAGCTCTCCCGCCGTCCCGAGCAGCGCACCGGTGATCACCGCCCCCAGCTCTCCGACCTTCGCGAGTCGGGATCGATCGAACAGGATGCCGACGTGGTCTGCTTCATCTACCGCGATGAGGTCTACAACAAAGACACCGAGGAGAAGGGGATCGCCGAGATCATCATCGGTAAGCAGCGCAACGGCCCGATCGGCGATTTCAAGCTCGTCTTCCGAAACGACATCACGAAGTTCTTCAACTACGAGCCGACTCCGGATTACGGGCCGCAGTAGGACGGCGGCTTCGCCGCGTTGTCGGTTATCGGTTGTCGGTTGTCGGTTGATTCAGGGTTGACGGCCATATACCGCGCGAGAACCGGTCGGACTGGAAAGTCTGACCTACGTTTGCTCAAACCAACCGAGAACCGACAACCGACAACGCGGCGCAACCGCAGTCCGAGGTGTACGATCAACGGCATGAGACGCGCTCTTGCCATCGCCGCGCTCCTGACCGCGGCCGCTCTCCACGCTCACGCAAGCGTGCTGCGGCTCAATGTCAACGACATGATCCATCCGATCAGCGACGAGTACATCGGGCGCGCGATCGATCAGGCCCAGAGCGAGCACGACGACGCGGTCATCCTGGTGCTCAGCACGCCGGGCGGTCTGCTCGACTCCACGCGATCCATCGTCGAGAAGATCATGACCTCGCGGGTGCCGGTCATCGTTTATGTCGCTCCCGCCGGAAGCCGCGCCGCGTCGGCCGGCTTTTTCATTCTCGAATCAGCCGACGTCGCGGCGATGGCTCCCGGGACGAATACCGGCGCTGCGCACCCGGTGCTCCTCGGCGAAAAAATGGACGAGGTCATGAAGGCGAAGATGGAGAACGATGCCGCCGCGTTCATGCGCACGATCGCCGCGAAGCGCGGGCGCAACGTGACCGTGGCCGAAAGCGCCGTGCGCGAGTCGAAGTCGTTCACCGAGCAGGAAGCGCTGGCGCAGAAGCTGATCGATATCGTCGCGCCGAGCGAACAATCGCTGCTCCGCGCGATTGATGGACGAACGTTCAAGCGCTACGACGGCACCAGCGTCACGCTGCATGTGGCCAACACGCAGGTGAACGTTTTCGAGATGTCGTTGCGACAACGGCTCCTGTCGTCGCTGATGGATCCGAACATCGCATTCCTCCTGCTGGCCCTGGGAGCGCTGGCCCTTTACGCGGAATTCAACCATCCCGGCGCCGTCGTTCCGGGCGTCGTCGGCGTGATTTCGATCGTGCTGGCGCTCTTCGCGCTGAATTTCCTGCCGACCCGTTTCGCGTCGCTGGCGTTGCTGCTGGTTGCGTTCGCGTTGTTCGCGCTCGAAGCGAAGTTCGCCTCACACGGCGTCCTTGCCGCGGGCGGGATCGTCTGCATGGTGATCGGCGCGCTCTTTCTGGTCGACGGCCCGATCCCGCAGATGCGGGTGAACATTGTCACCGCGGTAGCGGTGAGCCTCCCCATCGGCATCATCGCGGTGTTCTTGACGACGCTGGTCCTGCGCGCGCGACGCGGCCGTGTATCCACCGGCAGCGAAGGGATGATCGGTGAGATCGGCATCGCCCGGACGCCGCTCGGCCCCGAGGGCAAAGTCTTCGTGCACGGCGAGTTGTGGAACGCGGTCGCGGCAAACGCAATCCCTGAGGGCGCGCGCGTGCGGGTGGCGGGAGTGAATGGTCTGCACCTGCTCGTGGAACCGGCGGAGTAACGGTTTCGCGGTCGTCTGACCTATTCGACGAGGTTGAGGACCTCATCCTCGACGTGGGAAAAGGACTCTAAACTCACCAATAACGGTGAATTTAAGAACACGAAACTCTTGGTGATCCCTTTCTGAGGCTCGTAAAACATTGACAAATCAAGCGCTTGCGGCTAGCCGTTGGTTAGCCGTCGGGCGGTCCAACTTGATGTGGTATCGATCCAATTTGGACCGGCATCGATCCATCTGGAGCGGCATCGATCCAATTTGGAGCGGTATCGATCCAATTTGGAGCGGCATCGATCCAATTTGGACCGGTATCGATCCATCTGGAGTGGCATCGATCCAATTTGGACCGGTATCGATCCAATTTGGACCGGCATCGATCCAATTTGGACCGGTATCGATCCGTTTGGAGCGGCATCGGTCCAATTTGATGCGATTTCGTTCCCAGACCCAATCGCGGAAGAGTGTGTCCATCTGGCGGCTGACCCATTTGAGCCGGCGAAGCTGACAAGACAGTCGCCCGAGGACTGGACACTCATTTCCGGCGGATGTACTCAGCGAAACCGGCAACGGCGAACCTTGGACTGATCTGCCGCAACCGCGAGACCGCGAAACCCCGCGACCGCGAGACCAAGCGCTACAATCCACCCGTTCGCGCGGAGGTTCCCATGAATCTGGGTCTGTTGATCATCATCATCATTTTCGGTCTCTACCTTCTCAGCTCCATCAAGATCCTGCCTGAGTACGAACGTGGGGTGATCTTCCGCCTGGGGCGTTTGCTGCCGGAGGCGAAAGGACCGGGACTCTTCCTTGTCTTCGCGCCGATCGACCGCATCGTCCGGGTCTCGCTACGGCAGGAGGCGTTCGAAGTGCCGCCGCAGGACATCATCACGCGCGACAACGTCACGCTGAAGGTGAATGCCGTCGTCTTCCTCCGCGTGATCGAGCCGCGGCGCGCCGTCGTCGAAGTGTTCGACTACCGCTATCAGACGTCGCAGTTTGCGCAGACGACGCTGCGGTCGGTGCTCGGCGAAGTGGAGCTCGATGAGCTCCTCGCCCATCGCGATTCGCTCAACGCGCGCATTCAGTCGATTCTCGATCAGCACACCGAGCCGTGGGGCGTGAAGGTGGCCAATGTCGAGGTGAAACAGGTCGACCTGCCGGAGTCGATGCTGCGGGCCATGGCCAAACAGGCGGAGGCCGAGCGCGAGAAGCGGGCAAAACTCATCCACGCCGAAGGCGAGTTCGCGGCGTCGCAACGGCTCGCGGATGCCGCGCACGTGTTGGCCACGCAGCCGACCGCGCTGCAGCTCCGCTACCTGCAGACGCTGACCGAGATCGGCGTCGAGAAGAACACGACCATCGTCTTCCCGCTGCCGATCGACATCATTTCCGGTCTGGCCAAGGTGCTCAATAAGGAATGACCGACGTCGTGATGATCGAGGCCGCGCTGTTTCAACTGCGCGCGGCCTCGGGCGACGTCGATCCGGCCTCGGCGCCCCAGCTTGGACTTTGCATCAACGTCCTGGCCGGCGCGATCGCTGCCGGGCATGAGGGCGTGAACGCGGCCATCGTCAGTGACATCGAGTTCGCGGCGAACGACTTGAGCGCGGCGATCGACGAGCTGCCGCAGACGGACGCCGACCGCCTGGTGCCGCTCCTGGCGGTGCTGCGCGACGATCTGGCCGCTCTGAAATCGGCGACAGCTCTCGATCCGAGCCTGATTGCACAAATCCGTGGATTTCAGTCGAAACTGCGCGAAAGGATGAAGGCCATCGAGCGGCAGACCTACGTCGAAAGCGGCTCGGTGCCGATTCCGCATCCGCCCCAGGCACTCCGCGAAGAGGCAATTCCACTCGCCGGCCAGCTCGCCGCGGCCGGCTTTCCGACGCCGGCGCTCGATGCTCTGATCGCGGAACCTGAGTCGCTGCGATTCCACTCGATTCGTGAGCTTTTTGACGAGCTGGAAGTGATCGTTGGTTAGATGCCATTGATCTCCGGCTGTGTCCGGTGTACCGTCACTTCACCGAATCGTCCAAAAACGGGGAAAGAAAATAGGAGAAGAGATATGAATGCTCTGTTCGCGCTGGCATTGTTGCAGGACAACACATCAACCACCACCACCAGTGTCTCGCCGTTAGCCGCAGGAATGGGCATCGGCATGATGCTGGTGTGGTTTGCGGTAGTACTCATCCTCATCATTTCGATGTGGAAGATCTTCACCAAGGCCGGAAAGCCAGGGTGGGCAGCGATCGTTCCGATCTACAACATAATCGTGCTCCTCGAGATCGTCTGCAAGCCCATTTGGTGGTTCATTCTGCTGCTCATCCCGTTCGTCAACATCATCGTCCTCATCATCGTGCTGATCGAGCTCGCAAAACGGTTCGGCAAAGGTGTCGGCTTCGCGATCGGCATGCTGATCCTGCCGTTCATCTTCTATCCGATGCTCGCCTTCGGCGACGCCAAATACACGCCCTGCTAAATTACGCCCGGAGGGCCGCCGTTCGCGGCGGCCCTCACTCGCGAAACAGAGCCGCGATTTTTTCCAGACCGCGCTGATCCTCTTCGTCAAACGCATCGAGCCGGTCAGAATCGACATCGAGCACCGCGATCAGTTCTCCGGCCGGACCAAAGACCGGGACGACGATCTCCGACTTCGAATTCGGATCGCAGGCGATGTGGCCGGGGAACTGGTTCACATCCGGCACGATGACGGTCTCGCGCCTCTCCGCGGCCGTTCCGCAGACACCCTGGCCGAATTCGATCTGCAGACAGCCGACGGTGCCGATGTACGGACCGACGACGAGACGATCGGCACAGACGCGGTAGAACCCGGTCCAGTAGAAGTGCGAAAAACGATGGGCCAGGACCGAGCTGATCGTGGCCATGAGAGCGATGTCGTCGAGAGTCCCGCCTCCTTCGTCGCGCCAGATGGCGGCGACGGCCTGGAAACACTCGTCGTAGTCAGCGGTCTTCATGAGTGCAGGGCGCGATCATAGACGGCCTCGTACTCTCGCGCCGAGCGTTCCCACGAGAAATCGGCGGCCATGCCGTTTGCCTGCAGGCGCCGCCACGTCTTCGACTCGCGATAGTTGAGCATGGCCAGCCATGTCGCGGTGTAGAAGTCGGCCGCGCTCGTGGAGAGGAAGCCGAAACCGCTGGCGGCGTCGAGGTTCGTTCCGTCGAACGGGATGACCGTGTCGGCAAGGCCGCCGGTCAGCCGCACGACGGGGACGGCACCGTAACGCAGCGCGTACATCTGATTCAAACCGCACGGCTCATAGATCGACGGCACGAGAAGCATGTCGGCCCCGGCGTAGATACGGTGCGCCAGCGCGCTGTCGAATCCGATGATCGCCCGGCATGACTCAGGGTGCTGTGCGGCGATCTGCTGCAGTGCGTTTTCATAGCGCGGCTCGCCGGAGCCTAGGATGACCGCGTGCGCGCCGGCGGCAAGCATGTGCGGCAGCGCGGCGATGAGAAGATCGATCCCCTTCTGATCGACGAGCCGGGAAACGAATCCAAGCAATGGCGTCCTGGCTTTGTGCTTCAGACTCAACTCGCGCAGTAACGCGCGTTTGCACAAGCTCTTGCCGACCAGATGACCTTTGTCGAAATGGGATCGGATGTGAGGGTCGGTGGCGGGATCCCACTCGTCGACGTCGATGCCGTTCAGGATGCCGTGCAGTTTGAAAGAGAGGCTTCGCAGTATCCCGTCCAGGCCGGCCCCGTGCTCGCCCGACTGAATCTCTCGCGCATACGTTGGCGATACCGTCGTCACCTGATCGGCGAGGATGATGCCTCCCTTCATCAGGTTGACGTCGCCGTAGTGCTCAACGGCGTCGGGCGCCCAGTACCGGCTGTGGAGGCCGAGCCCCGCGAAGCGGCTGGAACCGCCGATTCCCTGGTAGTTCAGGTTATGAATCGTGTAGACCGAGCGCGCGTTCCTGAACTGATCGCTGCCGCGGAGACCGGAGTGGAGGTAGGCCGGAAGGAGCGCGGTGTGCCAATCGTGCGCGTGGACGACGTCGGGAGCGATGCCGAGCATCTCGCAGCCTCGTATGACGGCCCGGCAGAAGAATGTGAAGCGCTCGATGCCGTCGTCGTGACCGTCGAAACGCGACGAGTAAATATGCGGGCGGTGGAAGTAGTAGTCGTTTCCGACGAGGATGAGCGGGATCTCCGTTCCCGGAAGTGTGGTGCGCAGATACCTCGCCTCGACGGCCCAGTTCGCCCACGACACGTACGTGGCCGGCAGAACTTCTTCCGGCTCGACGTCGTTGCCCGCAAACCACTCCCGGGCCTGGCGGTAGTACGGCATGAAGATCGTCACATCGTGCCCGAGCCGGTCCAGCGCCTTCGGCAACGAGCCGCAGACATCTCCCAGCCCGCCCGTCTTGGCGATGGGCGAGACCTCGGCGGTTGCGAAGAGGATCTTCATTACGAAATTACGATGGCCGCATAGCCGACGACGTGCGAGTAGTCGCCGTTGATGTCGCCGCTCGTGGCGTGCTTGATCAGCCTTGCGTGTTTCGCGCCGAGTTGCTTTGCGGCGATCAGCATCGTCGTCGCCGGGATGAAGCCGCACATCGAGATGTCGGATTCTTCGACGACGCGCCACAAGCCGCGAGGATCGAGCTTCAGGATCTCGTCGATCGCCAACTGGTCCTTCCGCAACGTCGTCTTCTGGTCTTCGTAGTGGTTGAGGTCGGAACTTGCAAGGATGCCAACCGATTCACCCGCGGCCTCGACGACCGCGGCAATGGCGCTGCCGATCTCCTCGCAGTAGTCGTATCGATTTGCGCCGAGACAGATCGGAACGAAGGTGAAATCGCTATCGAGCTGCTGCAGAAACGGGAGCTGCACCTCGAGCGAATGCTCGCGGGCATGCGCGCGGTCGTCGTCGGCGAGGAGGGGCGATTTTTCCATCAGAGCATCGGCCAGCGGCGTGTCGATGGGCACGCTGCCGAGAGGCGTGCGCCAGTCTCCCTGCCGATTGATCGCGGCGAAGTGTCCGAAGCCGGTATGGTTGGGACAAAGGATGATGAAGCGCCGCGGCAACTCCGCCCTGGCGTAAAAGGCCGCGGCGACGTGGCCGCTGTACATCAACCCGGCGTGGGGAACGACCGCGCCGATGAACCGTTCCATCGCCTCCGGCTCCGGGTTTTCCGCGAGGCAGGCGGCCACCTGCGACGTCAGACGCTCCGGTGTCCCCTCGTAAAACGTGCCGGCGACGGCAGGGGCTCGGGTGACCATCCGCTAACGTTATCGCATCCTCGGCCACCGCAGGCCCACTCCTTGCCTTTATAGTTGAGTCATGACCGAAATCCGCCGCGAAGGCGAACGCCGCGCGCGGCTCAAGACGAATCTCGCGCTGGCGCGAACGATCATCTGGTCATGGCTGACCGACCCGGCGGTCCTGCTCTACCGGCGTGAGGCGCACGGCCGGAAGAGAGCGCGCGTCACCACCGTCGAGTTCTTTCTATTCGTCCGCGAGGTGGCGCGCGAGTTCTATGACATCGAGGGAACTTCGCGTGCGGCCTCGCTCGCCTACACCACCCTGCTCTCGCTCATTCCTTTGCTGGCCGCGTTCACCCAGGTGCTGCAGCACTACTTTCGCAATCTCTTTCCGAACTCCCAGGCTGAAATCGACGCCATCCTGAACAACCTCATCCCGTACCAATCGCCGAAGATCTCGTACTACATCTCCCAGTTCCTGGAGAGTGCCCAGACGGCGTCGACGTTCGGTGTGATTCTTTTCATCGTCATCGCCTTCCGGCTGTTCCTGGCCGTGGAAAGCACGGTGAATCAGATCTGGAAGGTGCGAAGCGAGCGCGGTTACCGGCCGAAGATCATGGCTTTCACGATGCTCTTCTTCTGGGGTCCGGTGCTGATGGGCATTTCCTTCACCACGACCAATACTCTGGAAAAGAACCGCTATCTGCAGGTCCTCTTCAAGCACGACATCATTTTCCGCATCGCCCCGATCGTGGTGCTGTTCATCGCCTTCACGATGCTGTTCTGGCTCGTGCCGTCGACGCGCGTGCGGTTCAGCGCCGCGGCGGTCGGTGCTCTCGTGACGACGTCGCTCTTCTCGCTTGTGCGCTTCGGTTTCGGGATCTACGCGGACTTTCTCTTCCACGGGCGTTTCAACGTGATCTACGGCACCCTTGGCCTGGCGATCATCTTCCTGATCGCGATCCAGATCCTATGGGTGGTGATCCTGCTGGGCGTTGAGATCAGCTACGTCTATCAGAATCTTTACGGCATCCTGCGCGCCACCGAGCAGCAGGTGCAGGATGAGCCGCGCTTCGATGTCTACTTCGGACTTCGGGCGCTGATCGAGATCGCCCGCCGCTTTGATCGCCGCGAGGAGGCACCTTCGTCCTACCGCCTGGCGGAACAGTTTGGAACGACCGATGCGCAAATGCTGCGCGTGCTCCGCAAGCTGGAGGACGCTCAGCTCGTGAAGGAGGTCGGCGGCGATTGGGCCGGCTTTACACCCGGCTGCGATCCCAACCGGATCACGATCGAGGAGGTCGTTGGCCAGCTTGAAGGCTTGCGCCGCGACGTCCCCGAGATCCACATGGACGATCAGGAGCGCTCCTTGATCGGCGAGCTTTTCACCCGCCTCGGCGCCTGCATGAACAACGCCCTCGAACACCAGACCATCGGCCAGCTCGTTCGCCAGTTGTACGGAGAACGGCCGGTTTAACTGCGGCTAGGCCGCGTCGTCGGTTGTCTGCGCTACGGCGCGTGGACGTTCCAACTGGATTGCGCCAAGCGCGATCAGAATCCCTCCGAGTCAACGACGAGCCCAACTTGGAAAACACAGCAATTTCGACTAACTGACCACGCGCGCCGCAGCGCGCAGACAACCGACAACGCAGCGAAGCTGCAGACAACGCGGCAAAGCCGCAGTCATCGCCGGAGTCGCCTCATCGTCTCGTACGCCACGGTCGTCGTCGTCACCCAGACCGTTCCCGCGGTGACGCCGGCCAGGACGTCGGATATCCAGTGAACGCCGAGGTAGACGCGGGAAAGGGCCACGGCGGCGACGAGTGTGTAGAGGAAGGCGATCACGGCCGCACGGGCCGGCCAGCTCCTGATGGCGCGGAAGGCGAGGTACGCCAACGCACCGTACGCGACGGCGGAGCCCATGGCGTGACCACTCGGAAACGAATAGCCGTTCGCGCGGCGAAGCATCTCTGCGACGGCGGGACGGGCCCGGGCAAAGTAGCGCTTCAACTCGAAATCGAGCAACCCTCCGCCAGCCGCGGTGACGACGAGATAGATCAGCCATCGCCAGCGATGCCGGAAGGCCAGGAGGATGCTGACGATGAGTAGCTCGACGGCCAGGCCGAGAGGCCCGCCGATGTACGTCATCGTGGTGAAGAACAGTGTCGCTCCGGCACTCCGCTCACCGACGGCCCAGTCGTGGATCCGCGCGTCAGTCTGTTCGAGGGCTCCGTTCTTCGCGTGGACTCGCTCTGCCAGATCGGTGAACCCGTCGCCCGCCCATGCCGTCAGCAGCCCGCCGGCGATGAGGATGGCCAGCACCGGCAGGTAGTTCTTGTACCGCTCACGAGTGGTGGAGACGAAGTGGTGCGCACGCGCGTTGCGGGCGATGAGCCGCGCCAGCACCTGCCCGAGGTGCTTGACCGCCGGCAGCGTGGCATAGACGAAGGCCCAGAGGATCAGGAAGGTGATGGTGAAGGCGAGGAACAGCATGTTGCGTTCGGATCAGCACGGATGGTGCCGGGAAAGGGTTGTCGGTTGTCGGTTGTTGGTTGCGAGGTCTCGCGGTTGCGCGGTCTCGGGGCGTTTTAGGTCGAAAGCAGCCGAATCGCCGAACAACCGCGAGACCCCGCAACCACGAGACCTCGCAACCGCGAGACCGCGTAACTCGACAACCGACAACGCCGAAGGCCCTCTAAAACCCTCCCGACATGTACTTCCACTGCACGATCTTCTCGTTGATCTCGCGCAGGCGGCGGCTGATCATGCGGCAGAGAAGGTTGAGGAACTGCAGCGACGCATGCGGGTCCATCGACAGGATCTCGTTCAGCGTGGCCCGGTCGATCGACAGCACCGTCGCGTCTCCGTCGTGCGCTTTGGCATCGGCGGAACGTGCCTTGTCGTCGATCAGGGCCATCTCGCCGAAGAAGTCGCCTCGGTCGAGTACGGCCAGAGCTTCCTCGCCGACGCCGGGGATGAATTTCGAGATGCGCACGCGGCCGTCGAGGACGATATAGAGCTTGTCCCCTTTCTCCCCCTCGCGAAAAACCGTCGACCCCTCGCGGAAGCGCTCTTCGCTGGAGAACGTAGCCAACAGCTTCATTTCACCGGCGGAGAGGCCGCGCTCTTTGAAGAGATCGACCTTGTCTTCCGACTTGACTGTAACCTCCTGCGTTTCGCGCGTCCCCTCGACCCGCTTGCGGCCCTGCCCCTTCTTGGCGTCCTCCTGGAAGAAGAGCTTGAGCTGCTCGTTGGCGTCGCGCACTTTTTCCGTAAGCGACCGCCAGAAGGCCCAGTGCAGACCGACCGCTAGCTGCTTGTCTTCGTCCATGAGTTGATCGAGCGCGCTGAACGAGAAGGTGTAGCAGCTCGACGGGATGACGGCCATGGCGTCGCTCGACCGATGCGTCCGGTCGATGAAGTTCATCTCGCCGAAGATGGTGCCCGCGGTGAGCGAACCGAGGATCTGCGGTCCGAAGGGCGTCTCTTTCCGGATCTCGATGCGGCCCTCTTTGACCACATAGAAATCCATCGACCGGTCTTCTTCCTTGAACACATGACCGCCCTCGGCAAGCTGTTGGACGTGGGCAAATTTCGAGAGGCGGATGATCTGCTCGTCCTTGATGTGCTGGAAGACCTCCAGCGCCCGGAGCTCAGCGGCCATCGTGATCAGGTTGTCGCGCGTCTCGGCATCGCGGGTGACCTTCTCGATGATGTCGCGAAGACCCTTCTTCGACTCGAGCTTGAAGAGGTTGTCTTTCCGAAGCTCCAGCCGTTCGGTGCAGAGCTGAAGCTGCTCGACGCGCTTCTTGATCCGGGCGTTGAGGTCCTTCGACTCGATGTTCTCGATGCGCTTGAGTGTGTTGATCATCCGCCGCACCGGCTCGGTGCTTTCGCCCTTCTGGTCGGTCGAGAGGAGAAAGGCGTCGACGAAGTCCTCCAGCGCGCGGTCGAAGTTGCGCAGCTCGAACTCGACGCGGCCGGAGATCTCGGCCAGCCCTCGGTCGAAGGGATTGAGCTTGCGCGCCTTCCCAATCTCGTCGTGCGCGGCATCCCACTCGCCCTGCGAGTAGTGAAGCCTTCCGAGGATCTCGTAGGGCCGATAGCTGTTCGGCGTCTTCAGCTTGGCGATCTCCAGCAGCTCGATGGCCTTCGATGTCTGATCCTTGGCCATGTAGTACTGAGCCAGGCCGACGTACTGGGACGCATCGACCTCATCGCGGGCGCGCTGCGCATCGACGTCCTGCCTCACCGTCTCATACCGCGATGCCTCGGCCTGTTGTTTGAGGTCGCGGGTGCGCGCAAGGTTGATGTGGACGGCCACGGAGCCCGGCTTCAGCTTCTCCGCCATCTCGTAAAGATGGATGGCCTCGTCATACATCCCCTGGTCCGCGTAGCGCCTCGCCAGCGTCACGAGGTCATCGGCATCGATGGGGATGCTCGACTCCGCGGCAACCGTGCGGAAGCGCGTTCGAGCTGGAGTAGCGACCGGGGTTTCGGCCATGGCGAGCGAATATTATGGCCGAATGCTTCGGGCCGCCGCATTGGCGTTGATTCTGGCCGTGCCGCAGTTCCAACCTGCGCTGCCCGGCTACGACTTTTCCTTCCCCCGCGATCACGGCTCGCATGACGAGTACAAGACCGAGTGGTGGTACTACACCGGACACCTGGAGACGGACGAGGGAAAGCGTTACGGATTCGAGCTGACCTTCTTCCGCGTCGGCGTCGTGCCGCCGGGCGAGACCGCGAAGACGCGCTGGGACCTACGCAATCTGTCGCTGGCCCATTTCGCGATCACTGACATCGCATCGAACGAATTCCGCTATTACGAAAAACTCAACCGCTCATCGCCATTCACAGCCGGGGCGGCGGCGGGAACCCTCGATGTCTTCAACGAAGGCTGGCGCGCCGTAACCCTCGCCGACGGCTCATGGCGCATCACGGCGTACAGCGGAAAGGACTCCATCGATCTGGTGATGACGTCTCGCAAGGCGCCTGCGATTCACGGCGAGAACGGGGTGAGCATCAAGGCGGAAGGAGCCGGGTACGCCACTCACTACTACTCGATGTCGCGCCTGGAGCTGCGAGGCCGTGTGAACGGAGCAACCTGCCACGGCCAGGCGTGGATGGACCACGAGTTCGGCAGCTCGGCGTTGCGCGAGAGCCAGCAGGGGTGGGATTGGTTCTCCGTCCAACTCGATAACGACGCCGAGCTGATGCTCTACCAGATCCGCCGCAACGACGGCACTCCCGACACCCCCTCGTCCGGCTCGCTGATCAGCAGCGAAGGCAACGTCATCCACCTCCGCCGCGACCAGATGGTGATCACCCCCCTCGGCAGATGGCACTCGTCAAAATCCGGCGCAACCTATCCGATGGGCTGGCGCATCGCCATCCCCTCCTTCGGAATCGCTCTCGTCCTGCAACCGGTGATGAAGGATCAGGAGCTCGTCACCCGCAGCTCGACGCGTGTGACGTACTGGGAAGGGGCGGTGGATGTAGCCGGGTCGTTCGGCAATGTGGCGGTGAATGGGAGGGGGTACGTGGAGATGACGGGGTATGAGAGGGCGTTTCGGGCGCCGTGATCTTCGCGGCGTCTCATCGGTCAGTCTCGATGAGCTGGTTTTGGGCCGACCGAACGGTCAACCGACGAAGTGCAACGACTCTCGGCTGCGCCTACACGTCGGTAGTGTTGCCTGAATCAACACGTGGATGGCGATGCCGATCACGTTCGATAGCCGGAACATCCGGCTGTTCGACTACACGACAGAGTTCGCGGCACCGTTCCGTGAGGCAATTCGCGGTCGGAGCACGAAAGCATCACTCGAGGCTGTCGGTTACGTTCTATCAGGCCGAGATCGGGCTACGATACCCCCACTCACGTGTCCAAGTTTCTTGGGGTCCCCGTAACGCTGGGGTAGGGAAAACAGGCCTTTCTGTCACTCCTTATATTGACTGCCAGGATTCGATAATGCCTGATTATCCATCTTTACGCCGCGGTCGCGCGGCGCAGCGCCACGTCGTCATCATCTCGCTGCACGCGGATCCGGTGACGGCTGCGGGCGCGGCAGAGGGCGGTGGTACACACTCGTACCTTCGTGAATTGCTCGCGATGCTGCCGCCCCGTGGCTGGCGGTGCACGGTACTGACTCGTTGGGCATCCAAATCTGTTCCGCAAGAACAGCGACTATCCTCACACAGCCGAGTCGAACGCCTGCGAATCGGCAAGATCGAAAAGGTCGACAAAAGAGCACTCGACGATCTACATATAGAGACCGTCAAGGCTATCAGGCGCGCATTGCGGAAGGGCCCTGAACCGACCCTTCTCCATAGTGTTTACTGGAATTCCGGCCGTGCTGCGGCAGAAGTCTCGAGCGAGCTCGAAGTCCCCTTCGTTCACACCGTGATCTCGAACGGCAGACGTAGAGCACTCGAGCACGCGGCCGACAACGCCGCGCGACGGATCGCAGTTGAACAGTTCGTCTTTTTCCGTGCCGCTCGCATCTTCTGTGTCTCACCGGAAGAGCGTGACGATCTGCAATCGCTTTACTCGATAGAGTCCGACAAGCTGCTCGTGGTCGGACGACCTGTCGATGCAGCATTCCTTTTGCCTGCACACGACGAAGTCGGAATGCCTGTACTCGGCGGCCCCTGGCCTGCGGCCGAGCATGAGCTACCTCCCTCGGCGCACGCAGACACCGCGCACTGGTGGCTGAGGCGAGCATTCACGTACGTCGGCCGAATGGATGAGGCTAAGGGTGTCGGGACGATCCTGCGTGCGTATGCGAATCTCGCGTCGAGATATCCCCACTGTCCGTCGCTCTGGCTCGTCGGCGGTTTGCCGCTGGAGATCGACCGGTTGAGGTCTGAGTACGCCGATTTAGTAGGCCAACTGGAACAAGCGCGTCGGATAGAGTGGTGGGGATATCAGGCTGCCAATGCGATCAGCGGTCTGCTATTACGCTCGGTCGCACTCGTAACGCACTCCAGGTATGAGCCGGGCGGGCGGGTCGTACTCGAAGCACTGGCGGCCGGTATACCGGTCATTGCGACGCCGCATGGTTTCGCGCGGGATCTGGTTAGTGACTGGGTAACGGGATTCTCGGTACCGTTCGGAGATGCCGCCCTGCTCGAGCACCGCATGGAGCATTTTATCAGGCAGCCACTATTGCGAAATGCACTCGGCATACGCGCGAAACAGGCAGCGGCTGATGCGCTGAATGTTTGGCGATTCATCGATGTACATTGCAACGTTTACGATATGGTAAGTGGTCGCCCTGCGCCAACAATTATCAGTGGGGAACTGCCGCAGCTGCCACCGCCGAACGAACTGTTCGACCGGCAGGACATTCTGCCGACCTATCCGGTATCCGAAAGACTTCCCAGCGAACTTGAGGTCATTGCGTTCGCATCATTCGCAACGCGTCTGCCGCAGAGGGAGCTGTCGCTGATCACGTTGACGATGGGCAGTTCGCTCTTCTGGCGCATCGAGTGCGGCGATCGGCGGTGGCTCGTCAAACATCCGCGCGTCCGGCTGGAGACACGACATTTGTGGGACCCTCGCGATGGGACGTCGCTGGCGCAAACCAGCTCCAGACGTTACAAGAACGAAGCATACGCCGCATCGCTGCCGCAATTTGCACCTGTTCTGGCGCTCGACGACCAGCAGCGTCTGCTGCTGCGCACTGAATATCCGCGCAGGATATGGGCAAAGGCCGACGTGATCGCGCAGGTCGGCGTCCTGCGACAACTACATTCCGTCGCAACCGCGTCCCCCACGCCCGAAACCGACCTTCAGTCCCTCGAAGCGGCCTGGGCTCGCGTTCTAGGTTCCGCCACCGTAACAACGATACTCGACATGTCTGTCATCAGCGGCTTCGCCGACCTTGCGACCAGCGCGCCGGAACGGAGCGCGGTTTGCCACGGAGCACCGCATCGCGATCATTTTGTCGATATCGGCGCCGGAGCATGGCGGCTCCTTGACGGCGACCATCTGTATACCGGCACGCCGGAACGGGACCTCGCCTATTACCTCCTCGACGTCGCAGAATTCCTCGGTACTGACGCGGAGGAATGGGCGGCTCTCCTTCGGGCGACCTGCAGCGACGGATTTTCCCTTCCTCAAACAGTATCCGCGCTTGCACTGCTCACCGTCGAAGGCCTCTGGCGTCACAGCGTTCTTCTGCGCCGATCCCACTACGCGCGATACGAGGCACACTGGAAACGATTGCAGCAGACCGTCATGTGTCTCGGCATCACCCTGTGATCATGATGCGGCCAGCGTGCACGTGCTTCGTACCCTGAAATGCCGGTGCGGTGAAGAGCCGCGTTACGGCATTCTCGACATCTTCTTCGAGTACGGCGATTTCGATCCGCGCAAGAAACTCGCGGTAAGCGCGCGCGTCCATCCTGCGGTAGTACGACCCGAGCGCGACTAGCGCGACATACCAGCGAGACTGTCTGTATGCTGAATGGCGCGCGAACGTTCTGAGAAGGTCGACACGCGGACGCACGATCATCTGCTCGGCCGTCAGTGCGCTCGCTAGCGCTTCCGGAGGATCGTTGCGTTCCAGCGCGGTGCCGGCCCGGTTAACGCGCATCCGCCAGAGATAACGCTTCGTCAGCGTCCTCTCCGCCGCGGCGCATGCTGCTTCGAATTCCGTATGCGCGCCCTTCGTTTCACCCTGAGCCCAGCGGCAGCAGCCGAGGGTGTTCCGAGCGCGCGCAATCTCGGTGTAGTTGTTTGTACGTAGCGCGTATCCGAGCGCGCCTTGGGCCTGCCGCGCTGCGGGAGCGTAATCGCCGCAGAGAAAATCCGCCATCGCGACGTCGATCTCTTCGTGTAGCCGCTTCGTCGGATCAAGATCGGCCTGGGACGCAATGATTTGATCGTAGTACGAGCGTGCCACAGACGGGTCGCGTATGAGGTTGAACGCAGCAAGATTCGACAGCCTCTCGTTTCTTACCATCAGCGAGTCAGGGAAGCGTTTCACGGCGAGATCGAAGATGTCGAAAGACTTATCGCGTTGCTCCAGTCCCTTCAATGCCAGACCATGCATGCGCAGGAGTTCCTGACAGAGCTCGCTGCGCGCGAGCAGTTCGTTCTTCCATTTCCACGAAAACGCACTACCCTCCTTCGCCGCCGCCAGCGCGTCGTTAAACTCCTCGCGCGAATAATGATGCTTCGCCTCGATGAGAAATGCAGTCGCTTTTTGCTCCCGCCCTTCTGGCGACGCGTCAAGCTCGGGTGATGTCCGAACGATGTTTGTCAATTGCGCTATGTAAGGGGCATTCACGTCGAGCGCGATTCGGTGGCGCCTGCGTTCGGCGCCGAGGAGATCGACGAGAACGTCGACCCGCTCGCGGGCACGGCGCGGCTCGTCCCATTCCGGAATTCCTTCAACAGCTTCTAGGGCGAGGCGGTTGAGCGCAGTGACTTCGGGCCACTGCTTCAGCCTGCGAGCGGCGGTCAGGCCTGTGCGGGCATCATCCAATGCGTCTTCCCACCGTCCCGCGGCAGCGAGGATGTAAGGCATCTTCAGCAGACGTGCGTGCTCGTCGGGGTAGATTGTCTCGATCGATGGCAGCAGGCGGTCGGCCGTTTCCGCAAGAACGATTCGTGCGTCGGAGAAGTCGAATGACCGCCCTCCGCGAAAAATCGCGTCGAGTTCCTCCTGGAGGAGTCCGTGTACGAGCCGGACCTCTCGCGAGCGGACCTCTTCGAAGAGCCGGCTGTGGACAAGCGTGGTCGCAGTCGCTGCACCTGGCTCGCGATCCGTGTTGGTTCCGGTCTCGAACCGCGCAAGAGTATCCCAGGACAACCTGCCGTCGAGCAATGACGCGGCGGCGAGGAGATACTTTAGATGCGGCCACCACAGCGCGACGTGATTGCGCAGAATAGTGAGGACGGAATCCGGACTGATGCGCTCGAAAAACCGCTCCAGATCCGCGATGGCAACGGCAGCCACAGAACCAAGCACTACTTCCGAATCGCGCATCCACGCTGTTGCGAGCGTCAGGAAAAATGGATTCGTACCGACGCGATCGACGACTACTCTCGCGCGCTCACGACCGATTCCCTTGAGCAGTTCCGCAACGAGATCCGCCGCTTCCCGGTTTGTGAGAGGCTCGACCTCCAGCCGTAGCAAAGCGTCGTCGCGCAGGAGTGATAGTCCGACGTCCCACTCCTCCGACGAAAGCACCGCGTGCGAAGCCTCCTCGGTGGTGCGCAAAGCGCTTTCGCCAAAACGGCGGACTTCGTACAGGGTCGATACGCCGGCCGCCTTCAGAGAGAGGGCAATTCCTGGCAGAAGCCGTAGAACCTCGAGTACGGATTTCTCGAGGTTCTGAAAGACAAAAACGTGCTGTCCGAGCGATGATGCGATGGTGCGCAGGTACTTTCCGAGGATCGAGACGTTTTCCTCGGGGTTCGCTTCGAACGTGCGCATATCGTTCCGAAGGATTTGCGCAATCGCCTTCCGCTGGTCTTCAGGAACAGGTTCACCACGGCTCCTCGCGAGGATCGAAAGCAATTGGTCCTCGGCCGCGTCACGCGCCAGAGGCTCGACATCGACGTTCAGGATCGCCGAGATTAGCCGCATGTAGAAAACGCGTTTCGACGTGATCCCGGCCATGCTAATCGTCGTTGATGTGACTCTTTTCTTCAAAAGTTCGCGGCGAATGTGATCGACGACAAGCGACTTGCCAATGCCGGCAGCCCCCGTGAGCATCGCGATCGACGCCTCACGGCTGAATTGAGCGACCATTGCGGCCACCACCTCTTTGCGTTTGTCGCTCATGAGGCGCGGCAGGGCAGGCCATGCGACGCCGTGTTTCGTGGGTCGAAGCCGGCAGTCCGCGACGCGATCGCGCTTCCAGCCTAGCTCGACCTCGTAGCGAATCGCTTCCGCGGTGGTCGACACGTAGTCATCGATGCTCATGTCGGGATCCGGCTCGACGCGTACCTTCTCCGCTTTCGTCGCGCGCGGAATGCAACAGATGAAGTCGACGAGGTCCTGATTAATGCCTTGCGTGCCGCGGAGTGTTTCCCGCTTCGCATTGGCCCACGCGGATAGAGTCGCGCCGTCCACCAGAACGATCTGCAGGTTTGTCTTCTTTTCGAAGAGCGTCAGGTGTTTCAGCGCTTGCGGCGCGAATTTGCAGTTGGTGACGATGAAGAGAGCGTTCGCGGCCCAGTTGAAGGCGATGACGACGCTCTTGCCGATGACGTCGAGGCGCAGATCTTTTTCGGAGCGAAGCTTCGCTTCCATCAACGCGCGGAATCGCGCCCCCTTCTTCTCATTGCCGAAGAGCGCGGCCTCGAATTTCGCGTCGATTCCACCATCTTTCGACGGCGGCGTCAGCAACGCCTCGTGCGGAACATGAAACTGATCCTCGATGAGCTTGAACGCAAGCTCCTCGAAGTCCCGGGCGGACGAAGTTAGGTCCATGAGGAGGTCTTGTTGCGATAATCAGGCATTATCGAATCCTGGCAGTCAATATAAGGAGTGACAGAAAGGCCTGTTTTCCCTACCCCAGCGTTACGGGGACCCCAAGAAACTTGGACACGTGAGTGGGGGT